>OLRA01000604.1_pt1 | contig 48932 bp, 57 predicted proteins | sample 1673011 | NCBI WGS metagenome assembly OLRA01 (sample SAMEA3136746, study PRJEB25190) | human gut metagenome | reverse complement strand
TTATATATTTAATAATTTTTATTTTTTTCATGTTACATTATCATACTTACTTTTGATAAATTTAATTGTTTTGCTTTTTTACTTATAGTAAACCAATCTATAATTGTTAATATTCCACAAAGTCCACCTGTTAATAGTTTTAAGATTCCCATGCCTGTCTCTCCAATCATAAACCTATCAATTCCTAAATAACCTAAAAATATAGAAATTAATAAAACTGTTGTTGGATCTTTTAATTCTGTTGCCTGAAGTGTTAATAATGCTTCATCTGGTGCATTTTCCATTTTTTGTCTAATGATTGGTATAGCTGATGGTTCAAAATATTTTGCATTTGTTGTTATGTATAAATCGATTTTTGATTTTTCCATTTTATATCCCCCTTCTATTAAATATATTTATATTTTAACATATATGTTTTTTTTTCACAAGTATTAATTGTAAATTTTTGTTTTTTTTACTATAGCTTTACTTTTCATATTTGATGTAATGTTTTTTAATTATGCTTCCTCTATCTTCTACAATTGCTCTATTTCTGTTTTATTTAACTCTAACACTATGTAATACAATTCTATATTTATTATTATTTGCACATGTTGACAATGTTAATATATTATCATCTTTTGAAATGTCAACATTAAAATCTTTAATACTTCTTTTCTTTAAGTTTTTTACAAATTCTTCAAATTCATTATCATTTTTAAATTCTGTTTTTATATAATAGTCTTCATTTTCTATTTTATAAATGGAAAATACTTTATAAATACATTTTTCGTTTTCGGTATATAAAGTAATATTTGTATTTTCTTCATTCTCGTACCATTGAGCATCTAGTATATTTAGCATACTGCCAAACATTGAGCCATCTCTCATATTGTGGCCATAAATTACAATATTTTTGTCTGTATTGTCAAATTTATTTTTATAATCTGCAAAGATCCAGCCTGCTGAATTTTTGCTTTTATCAAAGCTATGATTTAAATAAAAACTATTATTAGTTGCTTTTACTACTGGATATTCCACATTTGTATTGTTTATCTTAAGCCATGCAATAGTTTCGTTATTTTGCTCTTTTAGTTTATTGAAGTCTACTGTATATCCCTTCTCGTTACCATCTTCGTTGTTTTCTTCAACAATTACAGTGTTTTTTATTTGTTCTACTATTTTATTGTTATTTGTTTTATCTTTATACCATTTAAAGATTTTAATTCCAGAATATATTAATATAGAAAGCAAAATTATATATAAAATAAGATTTAAAATTGCTTTCTTATATTTTTTATTCTTTTTTCTTCTCATTATTTACATTATCCTTTCGTGTATAGAGGCTAGCTAATAACTCCAACCAGCCTCTATATATTGCCTTACTATTCTCTTACTTTTTTTCTGTTTACTACTGTTAATGTTCCAATAGTTGTTATAGAAAATACAAATAGCATTATACTTGTTGTAATATTATCTCCTGTTTTTGGATTGTTTGTTTCATTTTTTGTTTGTTCTGTTTTTCCTTCAACATTTGTTGCAATAATTCCATATTGACTTAAATGTGATGTTTCAAATATTATATATCCATCTTCTACTGTTGCTGGTATTGTTTCTTTTATTTCATCATTTGAAATATATACTACTTCATATTTGCTAAATCCTTTTAAGTCTTCTGGCAATGCAATTCTTATTTTCATTTTAGTATCACTAATTTTAACTATTTGGTTATTTTCTAGTACATTTATATCTACTACATATTTAACATTTTTGTTTGTTAAATCTTTTTTAACTTCTACAGGTTTTATATCTAATTTGTAGTCTTTACTAACTTCTTTTGCAAATTCAATTTTTGCTTTTGTTTCTCCTGTACTTTGAATTTCTTTTACTGTTTCTTTAACAGGTTGTTCTGGTTCTCCTGAATTTTTAGTCCAAGAAGCATATAGTGTTACATTTTTATATCTCTCATAACCACTTTCTTCTTTTATTAGAGTATCTTTGTCAAATTCTTTATCTGTTTTTTCATCCTTATCCCAGAATCTCCAGAAAACATATTTATAAATTTCTCCACTACCATCTTTTTTTGTATTCCAACCATTAAACGTGTATCCTTCTCTCACAGGCATATATGGTAGAAGTGACATAGTTGTTCCTGAATTGTCACCACCTATATAGTCATAACTGTTAGATTCTTTGTCATTTATTTTACCACCATTAGCATTTAAAATCAATACAATTCCTTCACCTTTAAAAGTATCTTGAGTATATGTAGCAGTTACTTTTATGCAATCACGGTTAGCAAAATAACTAGAATCAATAGAAGTTACAAATTTTCCATCTAACTCCCATCCTTTAAATGTAAATCCTTCTCTTACAGGGGTATATTTTGTTAAATCAACTGTTTTATATTCTGTACTTTTACTTGTTATGTTTACAATGCTTTGTCCATTTACTTTACCTGCAAAAGCATCGAGTGTTAGATAATATGTGCCTGTTCCTTGTAATGCTTTATCAGAAAATTTTGGATAAAGAGTCAATCCATTTGTATATGGTTTGCCTTTTTCTAACTCACCACTCCAGCTAAAATCAGTTATTGCTATATCTTCATTAGCCTTTTCGCCCGTAAAACTTCCCCAATATGCAAATTGAGTTCTACCATTGAAAGGTTCTATTCCTTTTGTTAATTCAGATAATTTAACTGTTGTTTCTCCTTCTGCAACATTGAATTTTATAACCTTATAGCTTTCACCATCAATACTAGCATCTACTTCATTAATACAATTTAGTATTAATGTATACTTTCCATCATCACTAATTGTTACTGCATTTACTCTGTTTGAAAAACTAAACAGACATATGCTAGCTAAAATAATTGCTAAAAAAATTAAACTTTTTTTAATTTTCATTTCATTTTTCCTCCTTAATGTTTTATTCTTATATTAATAACTATCTATTTTATAGTTCATTTACCTCCTTCCCTAATATTCTTAAAGTTATTTTATCATAACTATTTATTAGTTTTATTATTTTCGCCAAAGTTTCAGTTGTTTTTTTGGCGATTGTTTTCACTATGTATTTGTGATATATTATAATTGATTATGGAATATAAGTTTGGAGGTTTTTTTATGACTTTTTGTGAGCAATTAAATACATATATAAAACAAATTGGATGTTCTTCTAAAGAACTTGTAAATGCTTCAGGTCTATCTACTTCTGTTATTAGCCGTTATCGCAGAGGAGATAGAAGTCCTAATATAAGAGGTAAACAATTAGTTCAATTAGCAGATGGTTTGTATGAGCTTTCTAGTTTTAAAAAATTAAATATAACAAGAGATGAAATTTATAGCAATCTTTCCAGCTCTTTAAATGATGTTTCTATTGACTTTGAACAATTAAGTAAGAATTTCAATGAACTTATTGCAACTTTAAATATAAATATGTCCGAATTATCTCGTTTTAGTTCCTATGATGCTTCTTTGCTTTCTAAAATTCGTACTGGGAACAAGACCCCCTCAAAGCCTAAAATCTTTATTGAAAATGTTTGTGGTTTTGTTGTAAAGAAATATAAATTAGAAGATGATAAGAAGGCTGTAGCTATTCTTATTGGTTGTAATTTAAAAGACTTAAAAGATAATTCTAGCTATTATAATAAATTATTTAAATGGTTTTCTACTAATTTAGTTCCAGCTAATAATTATATTGACAACTTTTTAAATAATTTAGATAAATTTGATTTAAATGAATATATTAAAGCTATACACTTTGATGAAATGAAAGTACCTACTATTCCATTTTATAAGGCAACTTCTAAAACATATTATGGAATAGAAGAAATGAAAAAAGGGGAATTAGACTTTTTTAAAGCAACCATTCTTTCAAAAAATAATGAACCTGTTTTTATGTGTAGTGATATGCCTATGGAAGATATGGCACAAGATGTTGAATTCGGTAAGAAATGGATGTATGCTATTGCTATAATGCTAAAAAAGGGATTACATCTAAATATTATTCATAATGTTGATAGACCATTTAATGAGATGATGTTAGGTTTAGAAAGTTGGTTGCCAATTTATATGACTGGACAGGTTTCTCCATACTTTTTAAAAGGATTGCAAAATAATATATATTGTCATTTTAATTATGTTTCTGGTGTTGCTGCTTTATATGGCGAATGTATAAATGGTTATCATGATAAAGGTAAATATGCTTTAACAACAAATAAAAATGATATTTCTTACTATAAAGCAAAGGCACAATGTTTATTAAGCAAAGCTACATCTCTTATGGATATTTATAAAGAAGATTCACAAAATGCTTTTAATGCCTTTTTATCATCAAGTGTAAAAACTAAAGCAAGTCGCAGAAGGATTTTGTTTTCTTTACCAATACATACAATCTCAAATAATTTACTTTTTAAAATTTTAAAACATAACAATGTTTCTGCTGAAAGTATAAAAGCAATACAAGAATCTGTAGAATTTCAGAAAGAAATATTAAAAAATACAATAGAACAAAATGTAATTGAAGATGAGATATCAATTCTTTCAAAAGAAGAATTTGAAAAGTCAAAACCACTTCTTTTCCTTGCAGATATTTTTTATGATAAAAGAATTTATTATACTTATGAAGAGTATCTGGAACATATCAATTTGACTAAAAAATATGAAAAAGAGAATAAAAATTATAAGATAAGTGTAAACAATAATAATACATTTAAGAACATACAAATTTTAGTTTGTGAAAAAAACTGGGTTATGATTTCAAAAGCAAATAGTCCCTCTATTCATTTTGTTATTCATCATCCTAAACTACGAAATGCAATTGAGAAATTTATTCCCCCTGTTGTTGAGTAGAATACATTAATTTAATAAAGAACTACTTCGTTCAAAAAGTAGTTCTTTATTTTTAACTAAATGTCTTTTTATATATAGTTTTTTTCTTGTAACCATTTTATTGTATCTTTAATTGTATCTTTCATATCTCTATTCTTATAATTTAATTCTCTTTTAGCTTTTTCTTTACTAAAGTTAGAGTTTGAGGATAATGTGTATAACGAATATTTTGTAAATAATGGTGTTTGCTTTTTTACGTTATAATATAATTCGCAAATTGGAGCTACTAATTTTGCCAGCCAAAGTGGTAACACTATCTTGATTCTTTTTCTACCCTCAAAATCACAAATAAAATCAGTTAATTCCTTTATTGTAATATATTTATTGGATAAAATGTAACATTCTCCTCTATTATCTTTATCACAGGCATTAATAATAGCATCTGCTACATCTCTAACATCTACAAAATCATACCCTCCTTTTACACAAGCAAAAAGCTTTCCTGTTGCTACTTTCTTTATTAATTGTGTTAAGTGGCTATTTCCATAATCATTTGGTCCAATAATTCCAGAGGGATGAATAATACAAGCATTTAAATTTTTATTTTTTATTGCATCTATAATGTACTTTGCTGCCTCTGCTTTTGTTTTTGCATATAGTCCTACTACTTTTTCAGGTTCAAATTTAGTAGTTTCTGTAATTAATTCATGATTTAGTTTTTCCGTAATTGCGTGTACACTGCTAATATAAATAAGTTTTGACTTTGTTTCTAAAACCTTATCTATAATGTTTTTTGTGCCATTTACATTTACATCATATACTGAAGGATTATATGCTGTTTTTATATATACAGCTGCAGCACAATGAATAACATAAACCTCTTTATCTTTTATATTTTCAAAAATTGTTGTCAAAGTATCTTTTTGCGTAACATCCCCATAATATATTTTACAATTTAAATTTTCTAGTGATTTTGTAATACCGGTTGGTAATACAAGTGCTCTTATTTCATTTTCTCTATTTGCTTCAAGTTTTCTTATTATATTATTTCCTAGGAAACCATTTGCACCAGTTATTATATATATTTTTTTCATGCCACACCTCCAACATTTACAGATAGTTACTAATTAAAAATGCTATTGTTAATATAGCTTTCTTTTTCATAAATACCTCCACAATAACTTACTATTAACTAATTCATATAATACCACAAACTCATTTATCCTGTCAAAATTATCTATTGGACAACCTTATTTTATTGATTCTGCTATTAATTTTATTCCAGTTTTTACTCCGCTCTTTAAAATACTTTTGATTATAATATGCATGTAGGAGGTATTTTGTGAGGTTTTTATTCTGTTTTTTTATGTATCGTTAATTAAACAGTAAGGGTATATTCCCATATATTGTTATTCTCAGTATTCCTATAATGACTAAATGTAGTGGATAATATAAATAGAAGAACCATTTCATCCAATTTAGCTTGCCTTTTTCTCCGTTATAAAACTTTAATAATGGATATACTAATATAACTGCTAATGTAATTAATCCATAAGTTTTACTTACAAATAAATATGAAATAGCTGCATAAAGCATGATCCAAAAGCTCATACTTAGTATTTGCTTTTTTAAATTTCCTCTATTAGAATACATGGATAAAATTGCCATTACTGCTATACTGCTCCAATCAGCTGAAAAGGTTATAATGTTTATTAAAATAACTAATATCCATTTCTGCCATTCTTTTAAATTAGTTTTGCCATTTACAATGTAAAGAGCAACTACTGACCAAGCAAGAGACCACATGATACTTGTTTGGTTAAAAATATCTCCGGAACTAAATGGTATATAATTTATTCCAAAAGCAAAACAATATGCAAAATGAGATATTATTGCAAAAATAAATAATCTTAAAATATATTTTTTTAAGTTTTTAGTATAATAAAAACCTTCACAAATAAAGAAAAACATAATAGGTGCAGTTAGTCTACCGATTATATGTAATATATTTGAAATTATATTATTAGGCATTCCTGGGTAGATTAAATCTGCAATATGGTCAATTGTCATTGCTATAATTGCTATTAATTTTAAATGATTTGAATTTAGTTTTTTCATTACATCACCTTTTATAAAAATTACTTTTTAAAAATAATATAAACTTATTATATATTAAGTTGATATTGCACTAATTTCATGTTCAAAAAATTGCTCTTGGAATTGAATTTGTTCTTCTATTTCTTCAATATCAAAGCTCATATTTTCCGGAACTACTATAAGTTTGTCATCATCATCATTAATTCTGTGAACTATAGCAATACACTTTCCTGTAAATTCTTTTAGTGGTTCAGACACTCCTAAAATATAGCAGTCTAGTTCTTCTCCATCTCCACTTATGATGTTTGGAATAAAGCCATAATTGACAGGATATATAAAACCGTATTGGGGATGTTTGCTCCCTAATGGTCTATCAATTTTAACATTAACTGTCTTATTTAAATATTCTTCTAGTTTCATTTTATATTTCTCCTATATCAATTACTTCTTAACTGCTGTTATTCCATAGTATCGCCTAATTAGTAGAATTCCTTTTTCGTATGTATTATTCTTTATATATTCAACAAGTATATCTAAATTGATATTCTCTTTTTGAAAATTGTTATTATCAATTTCTGAAAAATCATCCAAAATAGGTGTTTTTAATAGTAATGATAACAAGTCTTCTTTTGTCTTGTAATATTCTCTTACATGAATTGGCACTAACTCAACTTCTTTAAAGCCTGCATCTAAAATATTTTCATAATCAATCTGGCTAATTGGTTTTATATCGTTATAAGCTTGACCTTTTCCAAATAATCTTTTTAATTGCCAGCAATCTAATTTATCAACACCTCTTAATAGTAGAACTCCATTTTGTTTTAAGGTCTTGAATATCTGTTTTGCATTTATGCAGGTATGTCTTGCCACTACTATATCGAAGTAGTTATCTGGCGTATTCATATCTAAGTTATCCATCTGTTTAAAAGTAATGTTTTTTCTCCTTGATTGTTTTAAGTTATTATTTGCAGTTTTTATCATTTCTTCTGAAAAATCTGTTGCTAATATTTCTTGAACTTCTGGGAATTTTCTTAAAACATTTTCTCCTCCACCGGTTCCTAAATCTAATACTTTTGTTGAACTATTAGATTTTTCTCTTAGAATACTGTACATATCCCAATTAGTTAAGTTTTCTTCTGTATAATTTATTCTACTAAAGTCCCAATTTTTTAATTCATTATAAAATTTGTATTCATCACTAGCCATTTTTTATCTCACTTTCTCTTTAAGCACTTGTTTTATTATTTCTATTTTAAATAATAATGTCTTATAGGTTTTAAATTTTCATCTAACTCGTAGCATATAGGATTTCCTGTTTGTAATTCTAAATTTATAATATCTTTGTCGCTTATATTATCTAAATACTTTATCAATCCTCTTAAACTATTGCCATGTGCAACTATTATAATCTTCTTTCCATTTTCTAATTCTGGTTCTATATCAGAATTCCAGTATTCCAAAACCCTTTTTATTGTATCTACAAGATTTTCTGTTTTAGGTAACTCTTCCTTTGTTAGGTCCTTGTATTTGGGGTCGTTACCCGGATACCTTGCATCAGTTTCTTCAAGTTCTGGTGGTCTAACATCTGTACTTCTTCTCCAAAGTAACACTTGCTCTGCTCCATATTTTTCTCTTGTTTCATCTTTGTTTAATCCTTGTAAAGCTCCATAATGTCTTTCGTTTAGCTTCCAACTTCTTCGAATTTCAATATTTTCTTCTCCCATTTCTTTTAATATATAATCAAGTGTATCTTCGGCTCTCTTCAATACTGATGTAAAAGCTAAATCAAAATGGAATCCTTTATCTTTTAATGTTTTTCCAGCTTCTTTAGCTTCATTTATACCTTGTTCAGATAAAGCTACATCTGTCCATCCTGTAAATTTATTTTCTAAATTCCAAACACTTTGTCCGTGTCTTACTAATACTAATTTAATCATAACTACCTCCTTATTATTTTGTGAATATTATATTCCATTAAAATTTTAAAGTCAATATTTAAATTTATAAAAACCTTTGCATATATTTTGCAAAGGTTTTCTTTTTATATAACCATTTATTTTTTACTAACACTTTCTATATTCTGCAACTCAAATCTATATTTTTGCTTAACATCTGGGTATTTTTCATGATCAACTTCTGAAGCAAACATGTCGTAAGGTCTTATATATAGCTCTGTATCTCCATATAAAGCTCTATATACTACATATTTTTCTCTTGTTTCACTGTGTGTTGCAATATCCTCAACTAAGTACAAGTTCCCTTTAAAATGTTTATAAATTGATTTAACTTTTATTTCATTCATAATTTGCTCCTTTAATTAAAAATCAATTTTAATTTCTCCTATTCCTCCATCTATATCAATATAGTTTTTCCCATTGCCCCATTCTTGGCCATCTTTCATCTCTTCTCCAGCAATGTCTATTGCTCCTATACCTTTATTGATTTTGAATTTATAATTGTCTTTGTCTCCAAGAAGTTTTATACTTACTTTTCCTATTCCAGAATTTATATCACTTTTGCCTGTAATTTTTGAAACCAAATCTGTTTGGCCTATTCCCATATCTAAGTCTAGGTTATTTATTGTTCCTGATAGAATGCTTAGTTTTCCGACTCCACCATCTATACTACATTTTTCACTTACATTTACCCTAGATATTTCTGTATTTCCAGCCCCTAAATTAAGGACTAATTCCTTTGTGTTTAATTCTTCTATATTAATTTTTCCTGCTCCTGCATTTATTCTTATTGTTTCGAATTCTATACCTTCTGGAACATATACTATCAAATCGCCCTCATTATTTTTTGCAAACCAATTACGTGATTTTTCTTTAATTTGTATGTTTTGATAGTTTTGTTTGCAGTTAATATTACTGTTGTTTGTTTCTGCCTTTAAAGTTTCTCCCGTTTTTATAGTTAAATTTGTAAATGCCACATCTATATCTAATGTTGCAACTTCGCTGTTTTCAAAATTTATAGCTTTCATTTCTCCTATTGCCTTATTTTTTCTTAAACCTAGAACACTAGCTAAACCAAATATTCCTCCTGCGATTGCAGAAAATATTGAAACTATTATAGATATTGCCAAAGCTATTGCTAGGTATTTTATTATTTTTTGTGCTGTTGTCATTTTACTTCAGCACCTCCAAATATACAAGTTGCATTTATATATATTGTATGTGCCTCATTGTTCTCTATTTTATTTTTCTTCTTTTCATCTACTCCACCAAAGATTGATGATGATTTTATTTTTACTTTTACGTTATCTGGAACTAATATGTCTATTCCTCCAAACACGCTACATGCGTTAATTAGAGCATCTTCTTCAATTATTGCATTTCTTAAATCGCACTTTACTCCACCAAATACTGCTGTTAGGTTAGCTCCATTAAATTTTTCTCCATCAAAATTAGCAGTTTGACCTGAAAATGTTGCACAATATTCATTATTAGTATTTTTCTTTTCATTTAGTTTTTTTATTTCTTCACTTACTTTTTTATCAAATGTATCTTTAAAAATAAATGATAGTCCTATAATTATTAATACTGCTGGAAGTGCTAATTTCCAAATCATATCAAAGTCTAGTATGTTTTGGCAAGATAGCAATAATGCTACGCCTATTAGTAACCCTATAATATTCCCTGTTTTTTCTCTTTCTTTAAATAGTCCTATAAAACAAGGTACAATGATGAACAATGTCCACCAACCATCAAAAAATATGTTTATGTTTGTAATGCCAAGTGCATTTCCTCCTACTATTATACCTATTATAATTAGTACTATACCCCATAATACATTTCCAAAATTTTTCATTGTTTTACCTCTTTTCTAAAATTAATTTTTTATCTTTTTTTGGTATTTATCACCAAACTTTTTTTACTTTTCCTATCCTCATACATATAGAAGTAAATTTTTCTCTTTTCTTATTTAAAATGCCATCTACTTCATCTGCCACATTTTCAAATTTTGTATTCATGAAATGTACAAATATGTATTTCACTGAATTTATGCTTTTAGAATATTTATATCACAAAAGCTACTTACTTTCAATGGTTTCTATTACTTTTTATTGTGCCTATTTATCTTTGATATCTCTTTAAATTTTTCTCTTTTATTTTTCAAATATTCATCAGAATTAGTATTGTACTCTGATTCTTTTTGAAGCTTTAAATACTCATCAAATCTTTCTTTTTGTATTTCGCCTTTTTCTATTGCTTCCAAAATTTTACATCCTGGCTCATTTGTATGTGAACAGTTTGAATATTTGCACATTCCTAAATATTTTTCTATATCTTGAAATGTTTTACTTATTCCACTTTCTGCATCCCACATTCCAAGCTCCCTCATACCTGGGGTGTCTATAAGCATTGCACCATTTGGTAACATTATTAGGTTTCTTGATGTGGTTGTATGCCTTCCCCTTGAATCTTCTTCACGAATTTCAGAAGTCTTCATTACTTCTTTTCCATATAAAGTATTCACAAGTGTTGATTTTCCAACTCCTGATGAGCCTAAAAATACAATTGTATTTCCTTTTGAAAAGTATTTTTCTAAGTTATCTAATCCTTGTTTTGTTACACAGCTTACTGCATAAATTTCAACTCCAAATGCAATATTTTCAACTTGTTCAATGTATTCTTGAACATTTGAAACCAAGTCACTCTTTGTTAATACTATAACTGGTACCCCTCCAGATTCCCAAGCTAAGCTTAAATATCTTTCTATTCTATGTAAGTTGAAGTTATTATTTAATGATTGAATTATAAACACATAGTCAAAATTTGCTGCAACTAGCTGTTCATGTTGGTTATGTAGTTTGTGGTTTCTATCGCTAGTTGATGCCGTTCTTGAAAAAGAGCTTTCTCGTTTTAATGTTTCATATATCATACTATCTCCAGTTGGGTTCCATTGAATTGCAACAAAATCTCCTGTTGTTGGATAAATGCTATCTGGGTTATCGTAATAGCAACCCCTTTTTATTTGTGCAAACCCTTGCCCTTCATTGCATACAATTTCATACCTATCTTTGTGTGTAGCAATAATTCTGGCTATAGTTTTATCTGTATTTATATTATTTTTAAAACCGTAATCTTTAATATTCATTTTCTCTCCTTAGTTAATATTTATATGTTATTTTTCAATATTTTTTAATTTATTCATATACTCCTCCTTACACCTTACTATTTTTCATAGGATAAAATCTTAAACCATTGATACATTGCTCTGTGTCTGTATCCACAAACCCTAAATGTTTATATATTTCGTGTGCATAAGGTGATGAATTTACTGTAAAAAATTCTTGATTATTTAACTCGATTATTTTATTATACAGTTTTCTACCAATACCTTGTCCTTGAAATTTACCATCTACAAAGAATAATGCAATATGAGTTGCATCTTTTGTTGCGATTACTCCAACTAGTTTTTCTTCAATAAATGCGCCATAAAATTCTCTTGCATTAACCCAATTCACATCATCAATAGATTTTTTAAATTCTTTTATACCTTCATCAGTATAATCAGGTGCTTCATACTCTAGAAATACTCTCCATACTAAGTTTAAAGCATCTTTCATTTCTTCATTTAAAACTTTTCTAATCTCTAACATAATCATCTTCCTCTTGTTTTTATAGTCTTATTTTACATCATTAAAGATTTCCAAGCCCAATATTTCAACCGTAACCCCTTCTTCATACATTTTTTCTATATTTCCTGTTAATCTATGAACTTTTGAAACCTTATATAATAATGCTTTATATTCAACTGTTCCGCCATCTTTTAAGTGCATTGGTATTGGAATTAATAAAATAATTAGCAGTGCTATTATAACAATTATTGTTGTTTTCTTTTTCATAATATTTACCACCTCTCTTTATAAATTTTTCAGCCATTCTTTGTAATATTTCAACTGTTCTTCTGTATGGAAGTAGTGCTCTCCATCTTCTAATATAGTTAGTTCACAATTAAATTTATCTGAAAAGCTTTTTATTGTTTCTTCATTTTGCATATTGTCTTTGTTTCCATATAATATGTATGTTTTTTTATTCCAATTCGTTATTGGTTTTTCCTTCACATATAGGTAATAGTCCCAATATAGAGTTTGTCCAAAGTCTGTTTTTATTTCTTTCTTTTTCATTAATTCTTCCTCTGTTGTATTACTCCATAGCATCATATTATCAATAATTATTTTCATATTTACAACTGGTGATAGGAATAAGCATTGTTTTATTTTCTCATCTTTATATGCTAATAAACTAAAATATGCACCCATGCTACATGCCCATAAGTTTATTTCGTTATAGCTTGTTTTTGCGTATTCTATAATGCTTTTTAAATCTTTCACACAATTTTGAACTTTGCATAAATATGCTGTGTCTAGCTTTCTTTCTCCATGTTCTGGTAAATCGAAACTTAATACTTGGTAGCCTTTAGAAGTAGCCTCTTCTGCTAGTATTTTTATTACTTCATCCTCTTTGTTTGACATATTCCCATGTACAGCAATAATTACCTTTGAACTTTTTTCTCCCCATATTATTGCTGGAATGTTATTAATTTTTGTTCTTTCTATTTTCATTTTATCTTTGTATCTCCCTTAATCTCGTAATTTGATTATCTTATACTATCACAAAAGCAGATAATTATCAATGGAATATTTTATACCTTATCGCATATTTCCAATACTTTCCTCATTGTATTTGCAGTTCTTATTGTAATTGATTGGCTTATGCTTGTATTTGCTGTTTTTGCCCACCAGTTTGTTTTTCTATAATCTTTTAAGCTGTATGACCAAAATATGTTGTTTTTGTACTCTTTTATTTTTTCAAGTTCTTGTTTTGGTTCTCCTAGTGCCTTATAGACTTCTTCATAGGTTGTTGGTGGTATTATAAATATGATATTATCATAAATTTCTTTGTTTGCTGTTCCCCACCATTCTGGCTGATTTTCTAAGAGTTCTTTTAGTTTGCTTGCTTCTATTATAAAAACTGGAATATCAAGTTTGAACTTTTCTTCTATCATTTTATGGATAGTATTTGTTATTGTGTTTTCATCTTGAATATCGCTTGTGAATATAACATTTCCACTGTTTAGATATGTTATTACATTTTCAAAGCCTAGTGTTTCAAATTCTTTTTTTAACTCTGCCATTGGAATTTTGTTTTTTCCGGCTTATGTTTATTCCTCTTAATAACGCTATATATTGCATTTTTTAGCCCTCCTTATTTTTATATAAAAAGCATTCTTCATCATGTGAATATATTACACCTATTGCCTGCAAATATGAATAAATTATTGTTGAGCCAACAAACTTCATTCCCTTTTGTTGCAGGTCTTTTGAGATTTTGTCTGAAAGATTTGATGTTGTTTTATCTGTTTCATAAACTGTTTTATCTTGAGTAAATGTTTTTAAATAATTGTGAAAAGTACCATATTCGTTTTGTATGTTTTTAAAGATTTTTGCATTGTTTATGCTAGCTTTTATTTTTAGTTTGTTTCTTATTATTTTTTCATTTGATATGAGTTCATTTATTTTGTTCTCATCAAACTCACATATTTTATCAATATCAAAATTATCATAGGCCTTTCTAAAGTCTTCCCTTTTGTTTAATACACATTCCCAAGAAAGCCCTGCTTGAAAGGACTCTAGTATTAACATTTCTAGCAAATATTTATCATCGAATTGTGGTTGGCACCATTCTTCATCGTGGTACTTTATGTATAATGGATTGTGCATGTTACACCATTTGCATCTATTTTTTTCCATGTATTTTTCTCCTATAATTTAAAATTATTAATTTACTGATAACAGCTTCTTAATCAAATAGTGTTTGCCAATTTTCGCTATTTGCTACCTCAAAGCACATTTTAATTTGCTCTTTACTTGTTTTTTCTTCTGCCAAGTTTTCTGGAATTTCACCTAAAGAGAAGTACTCTATCCTTTTATTTTTATTATATATAAACCTTTGTTTTTTCTATTTCAATGCCATGCTGCTATTTATTACTAGTGTGCTATATATAAATAAGATATCTGCGTTTTCGAAATTTACATATTCGTTTAATATTTTAGGTGAAATGTATCTTGTATCTACTAATGTTATTTTTGAGTATCCTTCCATTAGCAATGGTGCTAGGCTTGAAGCATAAGAGTCTCTAAAGATTACTAATGTTTTGTTTGTTTTGTTGTTTGAGTTACTTATTTCTATTAGTGGAGTTGCTCCTGATAGGTATATGTCATATTTGTCATATCCACTTAGTTTTTTGAAGTTATATATTCCTCCTTGTTCTTTTGTTTCATAGTTGTAAACATTAGCATCAGTAATTGCATCATTAACTAGTATTTTTATTTCATCTTCCTTTGTGTTTATTGGTAGCTGACCTGCATATACTCCTTTAAATGTTGCTACTTTTTGCTCATTGTAGTTTTGGTTTATAGTAAAGTTCATATTATTGGCTATTGTTTTTGCTACACTTTGCAGTTTTTCTTGTTTCCAATGTGAATCGGTATAGTAATAGCTATCCAATTTCAAGTTTTGGAATATGTCTATATATTGTAGGTCTTTTAGATTGTTTTTCATTATTTGCTTCATTTTATCGTAATCTGGCTTTAGATGGCTATTATCTGTGTAATAATTTTTATCTGGTATTATTGAATAATATATTTTATTTGTTTCGTTTAAATAATTGTCTTTTATATAGTTTATTTTGTTAGTCAGATTAGTAATTGATTTTTCGTCTAGTGGATAGATTTGTTCTACTAGAAAATCGCTATATTTATATATTTTATTTACATCTTGTTTTTTGAAAATATCTAGTTCTACTGATGTTTTTAGTTTTCTAAATGTTTCTCTTTGGTAAAAATTATCCATTGCATAGTTATCAAATTTAGTTGCAAAGTTTCCGTTTTATTAACTCTTCAGCTGTAAAGCTTGGAAATGTTGCTAGTTTACGCCTTTCTGTTATTGATATTTGTTCATCTTTTTTTATTATATTTAAGAATAACATCCCAAATATTATAGTAATAAACGTAACTATTACAATGATATTCTTTAATTTATCGTTCATCTTTATTCTCCTTTAAAATCTAAAATACAAAAATGGGTTGTATGAGTTATCTACTATATATGCTGTAACTACTATTAGTAAAACTGCTACATATACTGGTTCTAGTAGGTTTATGGCTCTTTTTGTTTTAGTTTTTTGTTGTAATTTTTGAATAAAGTTTTTTGGAATTGGTGTTGCTCCTATTATTCCAATTATTAAAATTATTGCATAACTTCTTAAATTGTAAATAGTAAATTTATTTATAAAGCTTTCTCCATTTGCACCAAATAAGCCTGCTATGTTTGTTATTGCCTCTCCCATATTATTTGCATTGAAGATTATAAAGCTTACCATTACAATAAATAACACATATAATCTTTTTATAAAATTAGGTGCTTTTTCCAAGTATTTTCCTAGGAAGAATTTTTCTATTAGGAGAATTACTCCAAACATTGCACCCCATATAACAAAATTCCAACTTGCTCCATGCCAAATTCCTGTAAGTAGCCATACAACTACTATATTTCTTATATGCTTTGTTTTTCCAACTCTATTTCCTCCAAGAGGAATATACACATAGTCTTTAAACCATGAACTTAGTGAAATATGCCATCTTCTCCAAAATTCTGTAATGCTTTTTGATATATATGGATAATTAAAGTTTTCTAAGAAATGGAAACCAAACATTCTGCCAAGTCCTATTGCCATGTCTGAGTATGCTGAAAAATCAAAATATATTTGAAGTGCATATGCTATGCCATATATCCAGTAAAATGCCACACTTTTTTCTGTTCCATTTAGAAAAACTTTGCATAGTTCTCCAAGCATGTTTGCAATTAATACTTTTTTAGCTAAACCCGTTGTAAAACGTGTTACGCCATAAGCAAAGTCTTCTTTAGTTTCTTTTCTCTCATCTAATTCTTTTTCAATAGTTTCATATCTTACAATTGGTCCTGCAATTAACTGTGGGAAGAGAGTTACATATGTTGCAAGTTTAAGCAGGTTTCTTTGAACTTTTACTTTTCCTCTATATACATCAATTTCATAACTTAATATTTGAAATGTATAAAACGATATTCCTATTGGAATTGCAAGTCTTAGAAGTGAAAGGTTTGTGTTGAATAGGCTATTTATGTTTGATACAATGAAATCTGTGTATTTGAAAACACATAGTAAGCCTACATGTATAACTATTCCAAGCACAAGAATTGATTTACTTTTGTGCTTGTTTATTAATAATGCAACTATGTAAGCTATAAGTATTTCGGCAAGCATTAATATAATGTACTTTGGTTCTCCATAAAAATAAAATATTAATGATGCTACACAAAGTACAGTATTTCTTAATTTTTTAGGTAATACGAAATATGTAATTAATACTATTGGTAAAAAATAGTATAAAAAGCTGATACTAGTAAAAAGCATAGTTTCCTCCTCCAAAAGTAAAAGCTCCCAAGCTTTGGGAGCTTTTGTTGTTATTGAATAACTGTCATTTCTGGTGGTAATTCCACATCACCAAAGTCTTCTGTTCTTTCTAATTCTTTTCCTGTTTCGTTATTTGCATATTTCTTAAAATTATCATATACTGGTTTTGCCCACTCTTCATCTGACATTACTAGGAATATTATATTTCCACTATTTGTAGCATATACTTTTTCTGCAGAAACACAAATCCATTTATTTGTGTCTATGTTATCTAACATTTCTTTTTTTATTGTTTCAATATCTGCTCCATCTTTTACCTTTACAGCTACTGCTGAGTAGGCTTGGGCATTCATCAATGGTTCTGATACTACTACTGCTTCTATATCTTTATTTGATTTTAACCCTGTATATGTTGTAACAAGATTTGCATCATTTACGTCAATTTCATTAGTTTCAAGTGATGGTAAAGTATTTCCTAAGTCACTATAAATCTTTTCAAACATTGCTTTCATTTCAGCTGTTGTTTCTAACTTTATGCCTTTTGATTTTTTACTTTGCATTCCAAATACAAAACCTACTATAATTCCAACAACTACAATTACTCCTATAATTATATAAATTAAATTCTTTTTCATAAATATCCTCCTTTTTAATTTATACATGTATAATATCATAACTTATTAAAACATGCAATACATATATTTAAAATATGTACTTTTCTAACTCATCTACATTTTTACAATAATATTTACATTCTTTTTCCATATATGATGATATTTTAGGAATTGAATGTGACCAACCTGCTCCTATAAAGTCTATTCCTGCATTATCTGCCATGGTTTTGCCTGGTTTTAAATCATCTATCATAACTAAGTCTTTTGATTCTAATGAAAGCTTCTCCATTATTTGTTTTATAGGCCATACTGCTGGCTTTCGTTGATCTGGTTCACATTCCCAACCATATATTAATTCTGGCATTGGTAAATTATTTTCTTTATAATCTCTAATTATATTTTTGTTCATGGAATGTGATACAACACAAATGTGTCCTCCGGTTTTCTTTAAACTTCCATAGTATTTCTCTTATTCCATTAAATGCTGATGGCGTATGTTCCATTACATATCCTATCCAATTATTGAATTGATATTGTATTTCATCATCACTAAAATTTAGTATTTCTTTATAATATCTATTTAAGCCTGGCTCAAAGTTATAGCAAATGTATTCTTCAAGCTCAAGGTTTACATCTGGTCTTAATTTTGCTAAACACTTTTTAAATGCTGGAAAATTCACTGTTGGTGTACTATTTACTATTGTGTCATCATGATCTAAAACTAAGCATTTATATTTCATTAGCATTCCTCCTTATAATGCATACTTATATCATAAAAGCGAGTAATTTTCAAGAAGATTACTCGCTTTTATTCTTTATTTCAAATAATTATTTATTTTCTCTCTTTGCAATTATAACTGCACTAGCTAATACTACTGTAAAAATCTCTAAGATACTTTCTATTGCTAGAATTCCTGTTCCTGTTTTTGGTGTTTCATCTTTTTCATTTTCATTATTTGTATTATCATCACCTTTTGGTGTATTGTCTGGTGTCTCTATCGGTGTTTCATCTGGTGTTTTATCTGGTTTTTCTGCTGGTTTTTCTGCTAATGTATATGTACTAAAGTGGTTTGTATTAAATACTGCATATCCGTCTTTAATTGTTACTTCATGTTCTTCTTTGTTTCCATTATCATCTACATAGTATGCAACTAAATCTTTACCTTTTAGTTTTTCTGAAAGTGGAATTCTTACTTCAAAAGAACCATCTTCTAATTCTTTGTTTGCTTTCGTCAATACCTTTTGCTTCTTTAATAAGTGTTTTTACTTCACTTATTAACATTGTGTCGCTTACATCAATTTCAAAATCTGCTCCATCATAATTTACTTGTAGTCTGAAATCAACCGCTTTAACACTTGTTGTTCCAAGTACAATAAGCATTGCAACAACTAAAACAATACTTATTAAAAATTTTCTTGTACTCATCTTTTGAATACCCCCTCTAAATATTTCTTAAAGTTTACATATCATATAATTGTATAAAATGTCAATGAATTTATATAATATTTTTGTTTTTTACATTCATCCAAAAAGAGATGGCTTTATTCTCCATCTCTTGTATATATATTTAATAAAATAAAACTTTTCTTATTTTAATTTCTCAATTTCTTCTATACTTAATTCTGTTATTTTAGAAATAAAATCTATATTAACATTCTCTTTCAGCATATTTTTGGCAATTTTTATGCTTTGTTGTCTCTTGCCCTCATTTTGTGCATACTCTATTGAGGCTTGTTCATCTCTTATGTACTTTTCTTTTAGTTCTGCTATTCTTCTAAGTTTTTCATTTCCACTTACTTGTTCTAATTCATCTATAGCTTTATTTATATCCTTATTTTCTTTCATAATTTGAACAACCTCCTTCTGGTTTGGGTTATCTAAAAATAACATCCATTGGCATATGGCATTATTCGGCTCTATTTTATACATCCTTCTTGCCTTCGGCAATTCTATTATAATTAATTCTAGTCTATCTGTCAATATTCTCTTTCCTGTTATTTCATCTCTTATTTGCCATTTTACTCCTATTTCCTCCATCCCTCTTAATTCTTCTAATTCGTGGTCTAATATTGCTATACTTATTGTTTTTTGGAGTTTTCCAAATCTATCTCCTCTTTTTATTTGTCTTGAATATGCATCTGCCCAGTAGTATAGTATTCTTTCTGGTTCATTTTCACAATGCTTTAATTGTATTTCTATTATACAATGTGCTCCGATTTTCTAGCTCTGCTCTTAAATCCATTATGCCTAGCTTATCATCTGCTTCTTCTATATCTACATATCTACTCTTATCTGTTGTTTTAATCTTTACCTCCTCTCTTAAAATATCTGACGTTAATGCACCTAATAACTCTTTGTTATCTTCTCTAAAAAGTGCGTGAAATACCACATCTAGCTTAGGTTCCAAAAGTTTTCCCTGAGCTAGCAAACTTTGTTTTTCTTTCATACTGTTCCTTTCCAAATGGGCTTATTATGGAGTAAACCCATTCTTAAAATTAAATTTTAATCTTATTTTGGATTTGTTAAGACATAAATCTTTTAGAAAATAAAGAATTAATTTAAAATCCATTTTTGACCTTTAAGAATTTTGGTCAAGATTAATATGTGAATAATATATCACACAAACCGCTAATTTGCAACAAAAATCGTTCGTCAAATTTTTACATTTTTCGACAAACGATTTCTGTTGATATTATTAACACAAAAGGTGGTAAATATACGTTTCAAAAAAAATTAAGACTATAGAATGGCTATAGCCTTAATCTCGGATATTTGGCAGGTGTGCCCTTTCCTGCATTTCTTTTGACCTATTAATAGGTGTGTAGCAGCACAATCTCTACTTCAAATATCAATATTAATATACTATAATTATACAGTATTTATTCATTTTTGTAAATACTTTTATTTTTTTCTTTTAATTTTTGTAAATTTTTCTCTCTTATTATCCATGCCGTCATAATCGAATTATATGGATGTCTTTCATCTTCTTTAATACTCAGTTTTATTATAACATTAAGACTATTTTTCGATATCTTTCTAATAAACATCACTGTATTATCGTTTTTCAAATCTTCTAAAATTTCATCAGGGTTTAAAATAGTTTCTTCTAAATTTTTGATAATCTCCACATAGTCATTCATATGATGCTCTTTTATATGCATTTTTCTCTCAAATGTTAAGACAAGTTCCTTACTTCTAACATGTTCCTTATAGCCTTTCAACTTTGACACATCTAATTTTCCTATATATTGCAATTGTTTTGGTACCTCTTTTTGAATTAATAAAAGAATAAAACTCTTTTGATCTAAAATATTCAAGTGAATTAGAAACTTCACATTGATTTAATAATATATTAATATCATAAATTGACAATATTTTCAATATTGATTATGAAAAAAACAAAAAAATCGTTCGCCAAATTTTTACATTTTTCGACAAACGATTTCTTTTGATATTATTAACACAAAAGGTGGTAAATATACTCTATTCAAAATTTTCTTCTTCCACTCCATCATCTTTTTTTATTAGCACTGTTATTTTCTTTTCTGCTTCTTCTAGTATTTCGTTGCATTTTTTAGATATTGCCATTCCTTCTTCGAATTTTTTTATTGAATCTTCTAGGTTTAAATTTCCATTTTCTAATTCTTGAACAACTTTTTCTAATTGTTCTACATTTTCTTCAAAGTTCATAGTTTCCTCCTTTATTCTTTTACAAATGTTCCTGTTTGTACATTTACTGTGTACCAAGCTTTTGCACTTGTTGTTTCAGTGTCTCTTACACAAATTATGTATTCGCCACTTTCTTTTTGACCATCTTGTGCGAAATATACTGTATTATCTGCTCCCCAGTCTTTTTTTACAATATCTATTGCTTTTTCTAAATCTGTTTTTGGTGTTTCTTCTTTTGGTTCGTTTGTTGTTGTATTTGTGTTTTCGTTGTTATTTAATTCGTTTTTAACTTCATTTTTTGTATTGTTGTTTGTTTCGTTTTTAACTTGGTTATTTGTAAGTTTGTTACTGTTTTTTACTTTGCTTGAAGATGCTGGTCTTGCATCTATGCTTCCACTAAGTACCCTTGCAAATAATACTCCTAAAATAATAACAACCACTAACCCTATTACATATAAAATTTTCTTGTTCATTTAATATTCCTCCTTTTCAATTACTTCTGCCTTAAATTTTCCATCTTGTAATCTTATTTGAACTATATCATTTTGATTTATATTGTTTATACTGCTTAAAACTTTTCCTTCATGTTCTGTCACACTGTATCCTCTTGATAATGTTTTTAATGGGCTTAATGCATCTAGCTTCATTATATAGTTTATTGCCATGTTTTTGCTTTCTTTGAATTTGCCTTGTATTAAGTTTTCTAAAGTTTTAACTTTACTATCTATATACATATATTGCTCGTTTATTTTCTTGCATGGGTCTGTAAACACCTTTGATGCCATTGTTTTTTCATATCTTAAACGCATAACTTCAAGTTTTTTTCTAAGTGCTTGTTTACACCTTTGCTTATATGTTTCTAGCTTTTTTTGCATTTCAGCTACATCTGCTTGTGCAAGTTCTGCTGCAGCTGATGGTGTTGGTGCTCTTAGGTCTGCTACAAAATCGGCTATTGTAAAATCTGTTTCATGTCCTATTGCTGATATTATTGGTGTTTCTGCTTCATATATAGCTCTTGCAACGATTTCTTCGTTAAATGGCCATAAGTCTTCTATTGAGCCCCCTCCTCTTGCTAGTATCAAAACATCTGCAATTTTGTTTTCATCCATAAACTTAATTGCTTGCACAATTTTTGTTTCTGCACCTTTTCCTTGAACTGGTATTGGATACAGCTTTATATTTACATTTGGGTTTCTTCTTGTTGAAACATTTATTATATCCCTAATAACTGCTCCTGTTCCGTGATGTAAGAACTCCAATAGTTTTTGGCATTAAAGGTATTTTCTTTTTATGTTCTTTATCAAATAACCCTTCTGCCTCTAGTTTTGCTTTTAACTTTTCGTATTCTCTATATAAGTCGCCTACACCGGTCTTCTTGCATAGCTTTGCAATATATTTGATATACTCCACCTGCCTCATAAACAGCCAATGTTCCAAATACAAATACTTTCATTCCATCTTTTGGTATAAAATTTAAAGTAGCTGTTGATGATTTAAACATAACACATTTTATTAAAGAACTTTCGTCCTTTAATGTAAAATACATATGCCCTGTATAGTGATGTTTGAAATTAGAAATTTCTCCCTTCACATATACATTGTTTAAAAATTCATCTTCATCTACTTTATTTTTAATATATTTGTTTAACTCACTTACTGTTATTGCAACAGGTTTAACTGATATCATAGGTTCTCCTTAACAACATTTGCTAAAACTCCGTTTATAAAAGCTGCTGAATTATCTTCTCCATATTTTTTAGCAAGTTCTATAATTTCGTTTATAGCAATTTTGTATGGAACTTCAGCATATAACATTTCATATATTGAAAGTTTTAGTAATGCTAAATTTATCTTAGAAATTCTATCTATTTTCCATTCTTGTTTTAATTTTGTTCCTATTATTTCTTCAAGTTTGGCTTCATTTGCTTTTACACCCTTTACTGTTTTTCTTATATAACGTCTTGCATCTTTATCATCTATCTCGTTATTTTCTAAGAACAATTCAATACTTTCTTCACTATAATCTTTTTGTATTTCTTGTTCATATATTAGCATAAAAGCATATTCTCTCATTTTTGATATATTCATTTTCTTATCCTTTCCTTTAGCCCAAATCTATTACCATCTGTCTACTAATCTACGTATTCCATCTTTAACCTTTTCTTTATTTTGTTGAACATAGTTACCAATTAAAACACCTGCAACTATTATTAAACAGCCAACTAAAATTTGATATATTTTTAAAATTAATAGAACTATGGCAATAATTCCACCTATTATTGCTCCTCTATATTTTACAATAAAGTCTTTAAATTTTTCCATAGCTATTCTCCTTATTCTTTAACTTCTTTTTTTGCTGTAATGTTTTTAATTCTAACATTAACATCTTTTACATCTAAGTCTAAAGATTTTTTAATTGTTGATTTAACATCATTTTGTAGACTTACTGTTAAATCTTTAATTACAGCATCTGGATATACAAATAATGTTATGAAAACACTAACATTATTATCACCATCTAATTCAACTTTTGTTAAAACATTTTGTGCTGTTTCATAATTCTTTACAACTGCATTTGTTAAGCTTTCAATTGTATCCCTTGATACTAATAGCTTTCCGTTATCATTTTCAAGTAAAATTCCTTCTTTTCCACTGCTTGTACTTTTTGCATCTGAGTTTAGAAAGATTGTTTTTATTGCAAGAAGTATAAGTACTACACATACTCCAAATGTTACTCTTGCAGCTACTTTGTTTGTTACTATATACTCAACTGCATTTAAAACCAACTTTAAATCTAACCATTCTGCTATTGTTAATATAAGTGCTAAACTTAATAATAATACTATACTAGAAAATACAACTAGTCCTATTTTATCTAAAATTTTCATATGTTACCATATCCTTTCTTTTTTTACCGTAGGCTGGGCCTTTAGCCGAGCCTACTAAATTTTATTCATTTGTGCTGTTATTTTCATCTGGTTCTTCTGATCTTTTTTCTGGAATATTTATTCCTTGTATGTGAATATTTACATTTGCCACTTTGAGACCTGTCATTGTTTCTACTGCCTTTTTCACTCTATTTTGAATTTCGAATGCAACATCTGGAATTCTTGCTCCATACTCTACTATAATGTTTACATCTATTTTAGTTTCTTTTTCCCCAACTTCAACCTTAATTCCTTTTGTTAATCCCTTTTTACCAAAGATTTCTGTAATTCCACCAGCCATTCCATAAACTCCAGGAACTTCAGATACTGCAACACCTGCAATTGATGCAACAACATCATTTGAAATTTTAATGCTTTCATCATTTTCTGCAACTATCTCTTTGTTCTCTATTACCAAGTTCTTCTCTTCTTCCACTTTTGTACCTCCTTCAAATTAAAAATTGATATACTTTTTCTCTATACAGTATATCAATTTATAATGAATTTTACAACTATTTTTTGGAAATTTTTCTAAAATTTATGCTCTTAGTTCTGCTCCTAAGTTTGCTTGCAATTCTTTTATTATAACTTCCATTGTGTTTTTAATTTCATCATCTGTTAAAGTTCTATCTTGTGCCCTAAATATTAGCTCATATGCTACACTCTTTTTGTTTTCTCCAAGTTTATCACTTCTGTATACATCAAATAACTCTGCTCTTTCTAGTATATTCTTTGCTTTTTTAGATATTATGTTTTCAATTTGACCAACTTCAACATCTTCATCTACTACTAGAGCAATATCTCTTTCTACTGCTGGATATTTTGGAATTGGGGTATATTTTTTATTGTCTTTTCCATACTTTGCAAATTTTTCTATATCTATTACTGCATAATATACTTTTTCATTTATACCATAGTTTTCTAGAACCTCTGGGTGAACTTCTCCAAAGCTTGCTATTCTATCTTTTCCTATTAGAATTTTTGCACTTCTTCCTGGGTGTAGGTTTATTTCATTTTCTCTTTCTAATGTGTATCTTGCAATATTTGAAACTTCTAGAATATTTTCAATTATGCCTTTTACTATATAAAAATCTGCATTCTTTCCATATACTGCAAATGCAATTTGCTCTGTTTCTGTTGCTACTTCGCCTTTTGCAATATTTCCTTGCTCATCTGTATATATTTTTCCAATTTCAAATAGTTGAACATTTTTGTTCTTCTTATTATAGTTTGTTGACATAGATTGCATTACTGTTGGCATCATAGATGTTCTCATAAGTGAAAATTCTTCTCCTAATGGGTTTGTTATTTTTATTGCCTTTTCACTATCTAATTTACATTTTTCAAAATCTTTATGTCCTATAAAGCTGAATGCGTACATTTCTGAAAAGCCTTTTTCTACAAGTAGGTCTTTTACTTTATCTTGTAATTTTTGTGCCTTTGTTTTGGCTCCAACCGTACTTTCTGCATTTATTAATGTGCTATTTAGTGTGTTATATCCATGTATTCTTATTACTTCTTCTGCAATATCTGCAGTTAGATTCAAGTCTACTCTAAAATATGGTATTACTAAACTTTCGCCTTTTACTTCTATTCCAAGTCTTGTTAATATATCTATCATTTCTTCTTTAGATATATTCATTCCAAGTAAAGCATTTACTTTTTCTGGTTCGAATGGAATTACTTTTTGTTCTTCTTTTTCTGGATATACATCAATTTTTTCATCAACTGCTTTGCCTGCTCCAATTTGTTCTGCAAGCTCTACTGCTCTATTTATTGCCCTTAAAGCTATTTCTGGTGATAAACCTTTTTCAAAACGACTTGAGCTTTCTGTTCTTAAGCCTAACTTTTTAGCAGTTAAACGAACACTTCCTCTGTTAAATGTTGCAGCTTCAAATACTACTGTTTTTGTTTCGTCTGTAATTCCTGAATTTGCTCCTCCCATTACACCTGCTACTGCAACTGGTTTTTCTTCGTCTGCTATTACTAGGTTATCTGTATTTAAAGTTCTTTCTATTTCATCTAATGTTGTAATTTTTTCATTTTCTTTTGCTCTTCTTACAATTATATGTTTTCCAGCAACATTTTCGATGTCGAATGCATGCATTGGTTGTCCTAGTTCTAACATTACATAGTTTGTTATATCTACTATGTTGTTTATTGCTCTTACTCCACAAGCATTTAATCTTCTTCTCATCCATTCTGGAGATTCTTTAATTTGAACATCTTTTAAAACTCTTGCAATGTATCTGTAACAAAGGTCTTTTGCTTCCACATCAACCCTAAAGTTTTCAATTTTTTCAACTGTCTTTACTTCTTTATTTAACTCTTTATGTGGATCTCTAAAATTTTCATTTAATGCAATTGCTGTTTCACGGCCTAAGCCTTCTATTGAGAAGCAATCTGGTCTATTTGATGTAATTTCAAAATCTAATATATCTTCTTTCAAGTTTAAAACTTCAACTATATCTTTTCCAATTAAACATTCAAATTCTTTTGGAAGAATCATTATACCATGTTCAATTTGTCCTGGGTAATCTTCTAAATCAAGTCCAAGCTCTGTTACAGCACACATCATTCCACAAGACTCTACCCCTCTTAGTTTTCCTGTTTTTATTTTTACTCCACCAGGAAGCTCTGAGCCATCTTTTGCAATTGGAACAAGGTCTCCCACCTTTACGTTGTCTGCACCTGTTACAATTTGTAGCTTTTCAGTTCCTACATCAACTTTTGTAACTATTAATTTATCTGCATCTGGATGTTTTGTTATTTCTAATATTTTACCTACAACAACATTTTTTATATCATTTCCTTTTTGTTCAATTGTCTCAACTTTTGAACCTGTCATTGTTAATCTATCTGCTAATGTATGCACATCAACATTAACATCTGCATAATCTCTTAACCATTCTACACTAGTTTTCATTTTTATTTTTCCTTTCTAACACTCTCTATTTTTATATAATTTGAAAAAGAAACAAGTATTGCAAGGCAGACAAGCAAAAAAACCGGAAACGTATAAAGATACGTTGAGGATTTTTTAACGATGTCTAACACAGCAAGACGCCGTTTGTTTTTCAAATTTAAAATTGTTTTAAAAATCTAACATCATTCTCATAAAGAAGTCTCATATCATCTATTCCATATTTTGCCATTGCAATTCTTTCTGCTCCAAAACCAAAGGCAAAGCCTGAATAAACATTTGGATCTATTCCACAGTTTTGTAGAACTACTGGATGAACCATTCCACAACCTAAAAGTTCTATCCAACCTTCATTTTTACATACCCTGCAGCCTTTTCCCTTACATACGAAGCATGATACATCAACTTCTGCACTTGGCTCTGTGTATGGGAAGTGGTGTGGTCTAAATCTAATTTCAGTATTTTCTCCAAGACATTTTTTTGCAAATGTTTCAAGTGTTCCTTTTAAATCTGACATTGTTATTCCCTTGTCTACAACTAGTCCTTCTATTTGATGGAATACTGGTGAGTGTGTTGGGTCAACACTATCTGACCTATAAACTGCACCTGGACATATTATCTTAATTGGTGGCTTTTGACTTTCCATTACACGAATTTGTACTGAAGATGTTTGAGATCTTAATACTATATTATCATTTATATAAAAAGTATCTTGTAAGTCTCTTGCTGGGTGGTCTATTGGTGTATTTAACTGGTCAAAAACATAGTAAGTTTTTTCAATATCTGGTCCACTTGCAATTTCATATCCTAAACCTAGAAAGATTTCTTTAATATCATCTATAACACCTGTAATTGGGTGAATTGAACCAATTTCAGTTTTTTTACTTGGCATTGTTATATCTATTTTTTCTTTGCTAAGTTTTTCATTTAATGCTTTTTGTTTTAATTCGTTTTCTTTTAATTCAATTCCAGCTTCTATCTCGTCTCTTGCCTCATTTACAAAGGCTCCAATAACTGGTCTTTCCTCAGCTGATAAAGCTCCCATTCCTCTTAAAACTAATGTTAATTCGCCTTTTTTACCTAAAAATTTAACACGTGTTTCATTTAAAGCTTGTAGAGTTTCATCTTTTTGAATTTCATTTTTTGCATTTTCTTTAATTTTTAAAATTTGGTCTTTCATTATTCTCACTCTCCATTTTTACATAATATATAGAATATCACAAATTGGTTAATTTTTCAATATTTTGGGTAGCTTTTTTATTATTTTTTCGCATAATAAAATCAACGAATTGGGAAGCTTTATCCCAATTCGTTGATTTTTGAAATTCCAATATGATATTAGAACTTCAGTCCCCCTTCTACAGTGGTAGTCTTAGGGGCATCAATTTTCATTCTCTCGATGGAACCAATCGCCGGTTCCAGTTGCTTGATCAATTCATTCAGCTGGCTCACATCTGCCTTCATCTTAGGAAGCATTTCGCTGGCCACTTTCCTGATTGCTTCACAACTGTTAATAACAGTTGTAACAGCTTCTTTTGCAGCTTCCGTGTTGTAGAAACTTGCATACAGAAGTCTCTCTGTCTGTTCGGTCGTAAGACCTACATTCGTAGAAACCTCCTTAATCAGTTCATCACTCAGTCTTGCAATGGCAGTCTGCCCTTCCAGGACTTCTCTGGTCTTTGCATCAAGGACAGCATTTCTAAGTTGTTGTCCGATGAGTGCCATACTGTTGTCCACCTGGGTGTGAATGGAAATCTGCACATTCGTGTTGCCACGCTTGATTAATGCGAGCTGTCCAATACTCAAGTGGTACATGATACGCGACTTTTCCAAATTGCCCATTGTAATCTGGAAAATATGGAATCCTTCCTTAAGAGTGTCATACTCTTGAGAGTATCTCTGCAAACCAGTTTCCTGGTATTGAGCCTGAATTCCATCAAGCTCCTGAGAAATTCGCTGTTCGGCAATTTTACCAGCGATAATATACTTTTCCAACAAAGCAATATTATCAGCGTCGCTGATTGCCGAATACTCAATTTCTCCCATTGCATTCTTAAGCATAATCAGCCAAGAATCGCAGGAAGCTCTGAGCTCTGCCAACAGCTTGTAATTAGTAACTGCACTATTTTTAATTTTCTGTGTGCGGCTATTTCTTCCAGCACCCATAAGTTTGAGGAAGAACTTTTGCAACACATTGGGTTCCTGCAGGACAAGGTTGAAGTCATCATAGCTTTCGGAAGCTTTCTTAGATAATGCAATTACCTGAGCAATAACTTCCTGATCTGCTTTGCTTCCTCTCTCATCTTTGAGGAAAGCCCCACATTGTTCAAAAGTTGCCTTTAATGCTACTGAGCCATAGCTCATAACATTATCGATCTTCCGCACATCAATGGCATTAGCCAACTCCATAATTTCCTTTTGTTCCTGTTCAGTATACGATGCAAATGCCTTTGCATAGTCGATATCAAGTACATCTTGCGGTACCATCGGTACCTTAGCATCGATGCCAAATCCTTCGACCTGAGCCTGAGTCATAGTTGTATTTTCGTTCATCATGTTAGTTTACCTCCAGAAAATAAAATTGAATTTGTAAAAGAATTTACACTTATATTATATCATATTTCTATTCATATTACAAATTATGTAAATCTTTTAGTCTTTTTCTCTATCTTCCATTTCGTTTGAGCCTCTGCTATTTTCATCAGTATTAGCAGCAATCTCTTGCCCTCTTATTATACATTTTGGAGTATTTTTTCCACAAATAGAGTCAATATTAGCATCTTCTAATTTTTTGGGTAAACTAATTTCGTCTAAATAATTGCATCTAAAAGAATTATCTCCCATTACTTCTACTGAATCTGGTATTTTTATTTCTTCTATACTAGTATTTGCGAATGCCTCTTTTCCTATTCTTTTCAAGCCTTCATGTAATAATGCTTGTCTTAAAGAAGTGCATGAATAAAAGGCACCATAACCAACTTCTAAAACTTTTTTTGGTATTTCTATATTCTGCAAACCACTACATTTGAAACATTCGTTGCCTAAATAGGTTAGATTACTTGGAAGTTTTATATCTGTTAAACTTGAACAACTCTGAAAAGCTTTTGTTCCTATTTCTGTTACACTTTCTGGTATAGAAACATCTGACAAATTAATGCAATCGCAAAAAGCTCCATTACTTACTTGCCTAATGCCTTCTGGTATAATTGCTCTAATAATACTTACTTTCATTTCTTCTGGAATGTTTATAAAGCCATTATCATCTAGTTTTATTTTCTTTGTTCTTTCCACTAATCTTCCAAATATGTTTTTCTTTCTAATTGATAATATAAGGTCATTTATTTTTCTACCACTCTTTAATGGAATTAATTGATTTTGACCACTTTCATTTTGTATGCCAAGAGAGCCTAATGTTGCTATTGCCATTTCTTTATCTTTTTCACCTTTTGATAGCATATTCCAAATTTCATTGTTATTTACAACTTGCCCATCTAAAATTAAACTTTCTAGTTTTCCTATACGTTCTTTTTCTTCTATCAGTTTTTCTGATGCCATTACTCTAAGGACACTTTCATATGTTTTCATATTACAATACGTTGATGGTTCTTCAAGTGGTAATGTCCCATTTTTTTGATAGTATTTTCTTTGGTATTCAATAAACAATTCTGCTATTAACCTATCTATATACGCAATTTCTGCCGGTGAATATTCTGGATCTGTATTATTTTTTTCGCTATTAAATTTTGTAATTGCTTGTTCTATCTTACTAAAATCTAATTCTACATCTTTTTTTACAAGTTCTACTGTAGAAGATAACAAGCCCAATCTATGCCTTTTTATTTTTTCATTTCCTGATATATCGCTGTTTTCTTCTTCTGGTAAATCGAAGAATAACTTTCCTGGAGCTTTTTCTAAACTTCCAGTTTTCATATAGTTTGAAAATTCCATTTTTAATTTATTAATATCTATAATAGTTTTATCTATTTCGTGTTGTAAAGTTGCTGACTTATTTACATCTAATTCAGTTAAAGCAGCTCTTATTTCTTGTATTCTCTGTTGAAAATAGCTATACTTTTCTTGATCAACAACACTTAATTTCTGTATATTTTTCTCTAAGTCGTTTAAAGTTTCTAATAAAATTTCCATTTTCTACATCTCCTTTATCTTAAGTAAATGATTATTATCTGCTTTTAATATTATAACATAAATTGTGGAAAATCTACAATAGGGTTTTTGTCTAAAATATATAATTGTAGGTAATTTTTTTCTTGATTTAAAAGCTTATCTATTTAGAAATTAAAAAAGCAGGTATTACCTGCCTTTAAAATCATCTTAAATAATATTCTATCATTTTAGCATATTGATCTTGTGCATTTAAACAAGCATCAATTAAATACCCTTTTTCTCTATTCCCTTGATATTCTTTTAAACCTCTATAATAAAACAATTTATCCTTATCTAATATTATAAATGGAATAATATTGTGTTTTAAGCATTCTTTAAACATTATAATTCTCCCTACTCGGCCATTACCATCTTGAAATGGATGTATCTTTTCAAATTTTGCATGAAATTCAATTATTTCTTTTATAGTTATTGTAGCTAAGGAATTATACCACTCTATTAATTTTTGCATAGCTTTTGGAGTTTCTTTAGGTAATGTTGTTTTCATCGTTCCTGCTTCATTTGGTAGTTTCTTGTATTCTCCAACATTAAACCATTCCTTTCTACTATCCATCGTGCCTTCTTTTAGTATTCTATGAAATTCTTTTATAATGTTTTCTGATAGTTCTTCTTCAGCAATATTTAACATATAATCTACCAATTTAAAATGATTTGCTGTTTCTATTATATCATCAACACTTGTTATTGTTTCATTTTCAAATAATATTGTATTTGTTTCATAAATGTATCTTGTTTGGTCTTCTGTTAATTTACTTCCTTCAATATGGTTTGTATTGTATGCAAATATAATTTGTGTATTATGATATAAATTTCCCTTTAAATTCATTTCCTTTTGTTCTCTTAATACATCTAAAACATTTATTTTAGACACATCTACTTTTTCATCATCCTCTTTTAATAGTTCATCTATTGTAACTCCAAATGTTTCGGCTAATCTTTTTATAGATTCAATATTGGGTTCTAACATTTCAGATTCATATTTAGAAACTGTTCCTGGCTCAACTTCCAATATTCCTGCAATATCTTTTTGAGTTAATTTATTTTCTTCTCTATATTTTTTTAATTTATCTCCTAACCCCATAAGCACACTCCTTTTTTTACTATATCTATATTATATCATATTATTTCCAAAAAAGAAATATTTTATAATAGTTTATTTATTATTGTTTCTCAAAAGGAATGTACGGCTTTGTTTCAAATTTTATTCCCCATATAATATTACCTTTGTTTCATTTGTTATTTCTATTCCTGCTTTTGGTAATTGGTCTTTTATAATTGTTTCTACATCTAATTGGCTATTTGTTTCTATTCCTGCATCTTTTAAAGTTTTCTTTGCTTCTTCAAATGTTAAGCCTGTTACATTTGGCATTTTTATGTTTTCTTTTATCTCTTCTTGTTTTGCTATTTCCATGTATGGCAAAACTTCTCCTAGAATTTGACCTGCTACTGGTGCGGCAACGCCTCCTCCTTGGTGTCCACCTTCTCCTGTTGGGTTGTATAGAACTACAACTATTACAACTTCAGGGTCTGTAACGTCTGCTACACCTACAAATGATGCTATACGTTTTCCTGTATTTACTCCATCTTCTGATGTTCCTGTTTTTCCACCTATGTTATACCCTTCTACTTTTGCTTTTTTTCCAGTTCCCTCATCTACAACTGATTGCATCATGCTAAGAACTTTGTCTGCATTTTCTTTTGATATTACCTGTTCTCCTTGCTTAATTGTAATTTTCTTTTCTTCTCCTGTTTTTGAGTCTATCATTGCTTTTACAACTCTTGGGTTTACTGCTTTTCCTCCATTTGCAATTGTGCCTACTATCTTTGCCATATGAAGTGGTGTTATTTCAAATCTTTGACCAAATGAAATTGTTGCAAGTTCTACTGGTCCCACTTTTTCTTCCTTTAAGAAAATACTATTTGCCTCCCCTGGCAAATCTATGCCTGTTCTAGTTAATAGTCCAAATTTTTGTAAATAACTATAATATGTATGTATTCCTAATTTTTGCCCTATTCCTATAAATACTGGGTTGCATGAGTTCATTAAAGCTTCTCTTAAACTTTGGCTTCCATGTGGTCTATAGTATCTCCAGCATTTTATTCTAGCTCCTGCTATTGTAATTGAACCAGAACAATTGAATTCTCCTGCCCTATCTGTATCTGTTATTCCTTCTTCAAGCGCTGCTGATGATGTAACTAATTTGAATGTTGAACCTGGCTCATAAGTATCTGATATTGCCTTATTTCTCCACATTTGAAGCAAATAGTTACTTCTTTCACTACTGCTTAAAGTATCCCAAACAGATTTTAATTCTTCATTATTTATTTGATATGGAGAGTTTAAGTCATAATTGGGGTATGTTGCCATTGCTAATATATCTCCACTTTTTGGGTTTAGAATTATAACATTTCCACCATCTGTACAAACATTATCTATACATGCTTGTTTTAAATATTTTTCTGCAATTGCTTGAATTGTCATATCTATCGTTAAAATTAAGTCATCTCCATTTTTTGCAGCTATATAATCTTCGCCTTCTATTCCCATATCTGTTCCTGTTGCATCTACTAGTTTTAAAATTTTACCCTGAGTGCCACTCAAGGTTTTATCATAATAACTTTCAATTCCCTCTAAGCCTTGATTATCACTTCCTGTAAAGCCAATTATATTTGATGCGAGTGTACTAAATGGATAATATCTTTTTGTATCTTCATCTATATTTACTCCAGTTGTTATATTGTTTTCGGCTAACCATACTCTTAATTTATCTGTTTTTTCTTTATCAACTTTCTTTGTTATTATTTCTATAGAGGTTCTTCTTTTAAGCCTTTTTAGAACTTTTTCATAATCTAAATCGAATATATTTGCCATTGCTTCTGCTAGCTTTTCCCTTTTTTCGCTTGGTATATTTGTTGGGTTTACCGAAACTGTTTCTGTGCTTGCACTTACTGCTAGTTCTACCTTTCCTGTTCTATCTAATATTCTACCTCTTTTAGGATTTATACTTCTATTTAAAGTTTGCTGACTATATGCCATTGCTTGAAGTTCTGTTCCTTGTACAAATTGTATAAAGCCTATTCTTACCATTAAAGCAATTTGCACTACAAATATTATAAGAAGCATATTTCTTAATCTTCTTTTTCTCCCAACGTCTGAAAACCACATAAAAAAACACCTCTTTTGATTTTATTCAAAAAAGATGTTTATTATAACTTATTTAAATAGTTTAGAAATATACTCTCCTATAGTTTGAATTATTCCTTTATTCTCCTCTAAGTGTACTTGTTCTGATGCAACTTCTATATAGTCTGTTTTTGGAAGTGTTACATATTCTGTTTGTTTGTTTGTTAGCTTTTGCATTCCAAGTAATGTTCTTGCTTGTTGCTCTAAGTTTGTAAGGTTTAAGCTACTTTCTATTGATACTTCAAGTTGTGCACTTTCTTTTTCGATTGCAGCTAATTCTGATTTTAAATCTTGTACTTTATCAAAGTTTTCATCTATTTTTGCATTTCTATATGTTATTGCAAAAAACACTCCAAGTATCACAAATAAGTACATTACAGCCTTTGCTTTTAACTTATTTTCTGCTTTTTGTTTCTTTTTATTTTCTTGTTTTGTTTCTCTTTTTACTTCAGTAATCTTCTTTTTAGGTGCATAATAAGGCTCAAGTTTTCGTGGACTTGTTTCATATTCATATCTACTATAATTACTTCTAGCCATCTTTTGCACCTCCTTTAAATTTTACTTTTAGTTTTTTTCAAAAATTCTTAGTTTTGCACTTTTGCTTCTACTATTTATTTTCATTTCTTCTTCAGTTGGTAATATTGGTTTCTTTGTTATAATCTTTCCTTTGCTTTTGTTTCCACACACACAGTATGGTAAATCTGGTGGACAAGTACATTTTCCAACACTATCTTTATATGCATCTTTTACAGCTCTATCCTCCAGTGAGTGGAATGTTATAATGCATAATCTGCCACCTGGTTTTAATGAATCTATTGCATTTATAACTGTATTATATAGTGGTTCTATTTCATTGTTCACTTCAATTCTTATTGCTTGAAATGTTCGTTTTGCAGGGTGTCCTTGGTTTTGCTTTGGAACACACTTTTCAATTATTTGTACAAGTTCTGTTGTTGTTTCTATTTCTTTGGTTTTTCTATATTCACAAATTCTTCTAGCTATTTGCCTTGAGAACTTTTCTTCTCCATACTTATAAATGATATCTGCTAATCTCTGTTCTGAATATGTATTTACAACTTCTTTAGCTGTAAGCTTTTGTGTTTTATCCATTCTCATATCCAATGGACTGTTTTTTATATAGCTAAAACCTCTTGTTTCCTCATCTATTTGGTATGATGAAACTCCTAAATCTAACAGAATTCCATCTACTTTTTCTATGTTTAATCTTTCTAGTATTTCTTTTATATTGTCATGATTATCTTGAACATATATTACATTTTTAAAGTCTTTCAAAGTATCTTTTGCTTTTTTTATTGCTTCTTCGTCTCTATCAATTCCAATTAATGTTCCTGTGTTTTTTAGGTTTGTTGCTATTTCAAAGCTATGTCCTGCTCCACCTAAAGTTCCATCTACATATATTCCATTTTCTTTAATATTTAAACCCTCAATGCATTCATTTAGCAATACAGGAATATGTTCAAATTCTTTCATTTATACTCTAACCTCAATTTTTAAATTTTAGGCATAAAAATCTAACGATTTTTCCTATATAACATTTTAGCAGTTGGCAAAAGTAAATACCAACTGCTGTCTATCGTTTATTATAATCTTTGGTTTATATAGGTTACTTTCGTGGATTACTAAATCATTGGTTTTATTTAAAAATTTTGTCTTTTGTTTTGTTTAAGATTCTTCTTTTGCTTTATTTTAAATATTCATCATTAGTTTTAATTTTAAAAACATCTTTTGTTTAGTTTTATCTTTTCATTTGTACTTATTATCTTCTTTTGTTAATTTTAGTTTAATATGTGTTCGTTTTTTATATTTTTTTAAAAAACGTCTTTTGTTTTTCTTTGTTTATTTAAAATTCTTTTGTTTCTTGAAATCTTTTGTTTTAAAAAATTCATTTGTTTCTTAATATTTCTTCTTTTGCTTTTTATATAAACTTTTGCAAGTTATATACCTAAATCTAAATTTGCCATTTTTTCAGCAATATCATCTGCTTCGTTGTTTTCCTTTTCGCTGTATTCTTGCCATTTTTGTTTGCTCCAAATTTCTATTTTATTTAGAACTCCTATAATTACTACTTCTTTTTCAAGCCCAGCAAATTCTCTTAAATTTCCTGCTATAAGAAATCTTCCTTGTTTATCTATTTCGCATTCCATTGCACCTGCTAGGAAAAATCTCATTAATGCTCTGGCATCTTTGTTAGTAAGTGGGAAGGTTCTTAATTTTTCTTCAAAGTTTTGCCATTCTTTTTTTGAATATGCAAATAAACATCCATCTAGACCTTTAGTGATTACAAAGCTATCACCAATGTCTTCTTTTAATTTGGCTGGCATTATTAATCTACCTTTTGTATCAATTGAATGCTCATATTCGCCTATTAGCAAAACTTTTCACCTCTCTTTTTGTATTCCACTTTCTACCACTTTCCTCCACTTCGCTACCATTGTATACTATAAAAATAAAAAAATCAATAGTTTTTTGAAATTTTTTTAATTTTTTTCAAAAAATTATTGATTTTTTTTCTAGCGTCACTTTTATTCTGGTCCCGATGGTGGGACCACTCGCACTCGCGTCACAAAAATAGTCCACCGGACTATTTTTACCTGCGTTTAGTCTGGCCTTGAACCAGCCTAAACTTGGCACGTTCCTTTTCGAGCCCCACCTTTTTCTTTCATACAAAAAAGTGGCTTTTCAGCCACTTTTATTCTGGTCCCGATGGTGGGACTCGAACCCACATGGTTTCCCGCACGATTTTGAGTCGTGTGCGTCTGCCAGTTCCGCCACATCGGGATATTTTAGGGCATTGTTTCATGCCCCATATTTCTTACGCTTTATATGCATTTTTTGGATCTCTTCTGTCAGCCTTTCTTCTGTCTGATTTTCTTTTCTCATCTGGCACATTTTCTCTTAGTCTTCTTCTGTCTTCTCCTGACCTTCTGTCTTTTTTTCTTCTCTCCTCAAACAAATTTCCCTTTGAATCAATTACCATTTTAAATCCCTCCTTATAATTTTTTCACTAGTTCTTTAAATTTATTTCCTCTTTCTTCAAAGTTTTTGAACATATCAAAACTTGCACTTGCTGGTGAAAATAGCACCACTTGATTTGGTTTTGACTTTTCTCTTGCTTTGTTTATAGCTTCTTCTAAGCTATTCACTTTATATATTTCTATTTCTTTGTTTTCTTTTTCCTTTTCTTGCTTTACAGCTCCAAATATTTTTTCTGCCGTTTGCCCCATTAAGATTAATGTTTTTACTTTATTTAAAATTGGCTTAGCAATTGGCTCATAGTCTAAGTGTTTATCATATCCACCTGTAATTAATACTATGTCTTCATCAAACGAATTAAGTCCTGCAATTGTTCTTGTTGGGCTTGATGCAATTGAATCATTATACCATTTTGCTCCATTTATTTCTCTTACAAATTCTAGTCTATGGTTCACACCTTTAAATTCTTTTATTGCTTTTTCTTGTGTTTCAACATCAACTAAATCCATTGTTGCTGCAATTGCTGCGCAAATGTTTTCTGCGTTATGTACTCCTCTTAAGTTAGTATCTTTTAGTTTTACAATATGTCGTCTTAATCCATTTTCAGCAATTTTAATTATTCCTTCATCATAAATTACGCCATTTTCAAGCTTTTCTTTACTACTGAAAAATTCAACTTTTGATTTTGCTTTCTTTGCAAAATTTCTAGTAATTTCATTATCGTAATTTAATACTAGTTTGTTGCTTTCAGTTTGATTTTTAAATATGTTAGCCTTTGCCTCAATGTATTCTTCATAAGATTTATGTATATCTAAATGATTTGGAGTAACATTTGTTACAACTGCTATATCTGGATTTTTCTTCATTGTCATTAATTGAAAACTACTAAGTTCAAGAACTACTATATCTTCTGGTTTCATTTCTCCTATTTTTGTAAAAAGTGGATATCCTATGTTCCCACCTAGATAACAGTTGTACTTATTTTTTAATATTTCATATATTAATGATGTTGTAGTTGTTTTTCCATCACTGCCTGTTACTGCAATTGTTTTGCATGGTGCAAATTCTAGCACTAATTCTATTTCAGATGTAAGATATGCACCTCTTTTTACTTCTGCCTCTATTTCTGGCAAATCTGCTCTACATGATGGAGACTTAAAGATTATATCAAAATCTTTTAAGTTTGACAAGTAATCTTCACCAAAATGTTTTTCTATTTTATATTTTTCTATTTTGTTTAGAATTTTTTGGTCTATTTTTTCTTGATTTCTTTTATCAAAAACTGCTAATTTAGCTTTTCTTTCTTGCATATAATCAATAAGTGGTTCATTGCTTACTCCAAGACCAATTATAGCAATTTTTTTTCCTACAATACTGTTATTAAATTCTTCTAATTTTGTGTTGGTAAAACTCAATTTAGATTCCTCCTAATATCTTCTAAAACACTTGTTGCAACTTCTTTTTTCATGCTTTTTCTATCTTTACTAGTTGGTGTTACAACTTTATTTATACATCTATCTAATTCCTTTATATATATTGAATAATATACTTTTGGTTCTTTATTCATTGTATTTCCAAGTTCTCCAGTTATGCCTACACCTATATTACTGTTTGCAAACTCTGAAACTTTTTTTGCCATTTTGGCAGAGGTTTCTGTGCTATATACAGTATACTTTTCAATAGTATTTTTGTCAACACCAAATTTTATTTTATATTCATTTGAGTATGTTACTAAACTTACCTTTAGCACATCTGATGCTCCTGATATATTTGTTATACTGTTTGCTAAATATCCTCCTGTGCATGATTCCATAAATGCTATTGTTCTTTTTTGTTCTTTTAATTTTTTTACTATTATTTCACATGTTTCATCCATAATTATTCAAAAACTTCTCCTGTTTGAATTAAATTTCCTCTTAAGAAATCTTGTACAGGCATTCTTTTTGCATTTTCTGCTTGTACTTCTTGTATAATAACAATTCCTGTCTTTGCTTTTACATATAGGCCTTGCTTAATATCTGAGTATATTACTGCTCCACCTTCCATGTTGTTCAAACTAACTTTATAATCTGCAAATTCTGGGTGATTTTCTATAAATTCATCTAGCTCTATACTTCCAGCTCTCCATATTTTTATTTTTTTGTCATTATATGTTGTATATGCTCCCATTATTGGGTTTAAACCTCTTACTAAGTTCTTGATTTCTCTTGAATTTTTGTTTATCCAATCTATTCTTGCCATTTCTTTATTTAACATTGGTGCCATTGTAAATTCGCCGCTTTGAGGTGTTCTTGGTGCGGTTCCTTTTTCTATTTTAGCTACAGTTTCTACTAATAATTTTGCACCTATTTTAGATAACCTATCCCATAGCTCTCCTGTTGTTTCATCTTCTCCAATTTGAACTTCTTCTTGCAAAATCATATCCCCTGTATCCATTCCTGCATTCATATACATTGTTGTTATTCCTGTTTTTTTATCTCCATTTAAAACTGCCCATTGTATTGGGGCTGCTCCTCTATATTGTGGTAACAATGAACCATGTACATTTATTGAACCTTTTTTAGGAATATCTAAAATGTCCTGTGGTAAAATTTTTCCATAAGCTACAACACAGAATAAATCTGGGTTTATTTGTTCTAATGTATCTTTAATTTCTCTTATTTTTTCTGGTTGAAGTACTGGTATACTTTTTTCTATTGCAAATTCTTTTACTGGAGAGGCTATCATTTTCATTCCTCTTCCCTTTGGTCTATCAGGGTTTGTTACTACTGCAATTATGTTATGCCCTGCATTATATATTGCCTCCAAAGATTCTTTTGCAAAATCTGGAGTTCCCATAAAAACTATATCTAGCATTTTTTATCTCCTCTTATTTCTCTGGTTTTATTATTTCCAATGTTCCTGGTATTATTTTATCTATAAAAACTTCTCCATTTAAATGGTCTATTTCATGGCTTAAAGCCTGTGCCAAAAGGCCTTTTCCTGTTATTTCTATTTTTTTTCCTTTTTCGTTTAATGCTCTTACTTTTATTTTTTCAGGTCTTTCAATTTTAGCAAATTTATTTGGGAAGCTTAGGCAACCTTCTTCAACAACTTGTGTTCCACTTTTTGAAATTATTTCTGGGTTGATTATTACAAGTATTGGTGCATCTTCTGCTTCTTGTATTATTAATATTTGCTTTAATATTCCAACTTGCACAGCTGCTAGTCCAACTCCATCATATCTATGAAGAGTTTCTATCATATCTTGAATTAGTTCTGTTATTTTTTCATCAATTACTTCAACTTTTTTAGATTTCTTTCTTAATATTTCGTCTCCTTCTGTTCTAATTGTTCTAATTGCCATTGTTTTCTCCCTTCTTTTAAGACATATTATTTGGATTTACATCTACAATAACTCTTGTTTTTTTGAATTTCTGCTTATAGTATTCCTCCATTGCTAGGTTTATACTATTAATTATCTTACTGCTTAATTTGCATTTTGCAATTATTCTCCACCTATACCTATATTTTATTCTATCTATTGGTGCTGGTAGTGGTGGCATTACTTGCATTTGATCTCCTGTATATTTTTTTAGAATTCTATATAGCTTCTCTGATGCTTTTTGAATTTCTATTTTATCTGTTGAATTTATTCCAAACATTATTATATCGCAAAATGGTGGATATTTCAATTGTTTTCTTAGTTCTATTTCAGTTTTATAAAATTTATCATAATCTTGCTCTTTAGCACACTCAATACAGAAGTTTTCTGGTGAGTATGTTTGTATAATTACTTTGCCTGGTAGTTTTTCTCTGCCCGCTCTTCCGTGCTACTTGTACCAGTATATCAAAGGTTCTTTCATTTGCTCTATAATCTCCTGTATTCAAACTGCTGTCTGCCGCAATAACTCCAACTAGTGTTACATTTGGGAAATGATGTCCTTTTACTACCATTTGTGTTCCAATTAAAATATCTATTTTCTCATTTTTAAATTTGTTTAGAATTTCTTCATGTGAATTCTTTTTACTAACAGTATCTATATCCATTCTAATTGTAGTTGCTTGTGGATAAATGTTGTGGATAAGTTCCTCTAATTTTTGGGTTCCGCTTCCAAAATGTTTAATATTTTTACTTTTACATTTTGGGCAAATTTTAATATTATTCATTTCATAACCACAGTAATGGCATTTTAGTTTATCCTCTTTCATGTGGTAAGTCAAACTAATATTACATCTTTTGCATTTTACAGTATATCCGCAATCTCTACACATTACAAAAGTTGAAAAGCCTCTCCTATTCAAAAATAGAATTGTTTGTTTCTTTTCTTTTAAGTTGTTTTCTATTTCTTCCTTTAACCTTTCACTTAAAATTGTACGGTTTCCTATTGCAAGTTCTTGCCTTAAATCTATAACCTCTACATCTGGCAAGTTTGAACTATTTGCTCTTCTTGTAAGTCTTATTACATTTTTTGAATTGTGGTATGTTGAAATATCTGGTGTTGCACTACCTAGAACAACTGGTATATCATGTTTTTTAGCTAAATACTTTGCAATATCGTGTGCCTTGAACCTTGGTGCCATGTCTGATTTATATGAACTATCATGCTCCTCATCAATTATTATTATTCCCAAATTATCTATTGGTGCAAATATTGCAGACCTTGCACCTATTACTATCTTGCATTTTCCGCTCCTTAATATTCTTCCATTGGTCATTTCTTTCACCTGTAGATAACTTGCTATGAAGTACACATATGCAATCTCCAAATCTTGCAGAAAATCTATCTACCATCTGTGGTGTAAGTGATATTTCAGGCACAAGGACAATTGCTTTTTTTCCTTTGTCTATAACGCTTTGAATAAGCTGTAAATACACTTCTGTTTTACCTGAGCCAGTAACTCCATAAAGCAAGAACTCATTAAACCCACTATTGTTAATTTTATCAAAAGCTTGTTTTTGTTCCTCTGTTAAAGGTAAAGGCTTGTCCCTTTTTATTTCTCTGTTTTTAAAAGGATTTCTTTCAATCTTTTGTTCAATTATCTCAACATATCCGTTCTTCTCTAATGTTTTAATTACTGCACTTGAAACCTCCATAATACCTTCTAAATCTGCCTTATATATGCCATCATTTTCTTCTAAGAAACGTAAAACTTTAATATGCTTTGCATTTTTTAGCTTACCTAGTTCAATATCTAGCTCAATCTCATCTTCGTCTTTTTTCAAATATACAAAATTGGCAGTTTTATCTTTAATTCTATTTTCTAAATTCGTTGTTTTTTCGCCTGGTGGAAGCATTAATTTTATACACTCTGAAATATTGCAAAAATATCTTCTAGCCATAATACGAGCAAGCTCAACGTTTTCCTCTGTTAAAGGAAAATCTTCAATTTTTATAATCTCTTTATTTGCAAACTCTGAATTCTCTTTAAAACCAATAACAAATCCCTCAATTTGTGAATTTCTCGGTCCAAAAGGTACAAAAACTCTTGCCCCAATTTTTATGAAACTTTCCATATGCTCTGGAACAAGATAATCAAATATTCTATTTAAATCTTTAGCTAATCTATTTACTATAATTTCTGCTACCATAAATAAAACTCCACTTCTTATGATATATTTTATCATAAAAGATGGAGTTTGTATATAAATATTTTTCAATTTTATTATTGACTTTTTGTAAATCACGTGATATGATACCTTTAATAAATATAAAGATATATGGAGCCTTCCTTCTGAAAAAGTTGAACAATTTACATCTGATTTTGAATACGTAAAAAAAATGAAAAACGAAATCTCAAAAATGAAAATTGGGAGCATTGCACTTATAAAACAAATTACCACCATAAGCAAGCAAAGAATTTTTGATGATGCTGTGCTAAGACATATTCGTCTTTCAAACAATAGCTTGAATTTATTAGATAAAAATATTATAAAATTCTTTACAAAATAAAAAGGAGAACTGCAAAGAGTTCTCCAAAGTCTTCTGACGCCCGACTACTTTAAAGTAGTGGGAAAGTTAAATTTATTATAGCAAATAACATTTAACTTGTCAATACTGACAATAATATTTTATTCACATTTTTTGTTTTTATACTCACATCTTTATTTCTTTTCCCAAATATGTTGAATATATATAAATACTGTCTACTTTTCTATTTAGTGCTTGTTCTAGAGCTCTTTTGTAAATTTCAAGTTGCGAAGTATATTTGTCTTTTAAAGAAGTTTCGTCATTTTCTGGTACATAGTCTGTTTTATAATCTACCAGTACTAATTCATCATTTTTATTTATATAATACAAGTCTATTATACCTTGTACTAATATATTTTCTTCTGATTTAATTTCATATAGTTCTTTTACTGGTATATTAATGTAAAATGGCTGTTCTCTGTATACTTCTTTTGCTTCTGCTAGTTCTGCAAAAATTTTGCTTCTAGTAAATTCATATATTTTCTCTTTTGGAACTGCTTCTTTTTGTTTTGTTGTTATTATCTGTTTTTGTTCAAGTAGCTCTAGTAGTTCTTGTATTTTTTCCATTGTATAACTTTGTTTAAAGTCTAGTTTTTGTAATACTAAGTGCACTGTTGTTCCTATTTCTGCTTTTGTAAGAGGAAGTTCTCCTTCTAAGAATTTTGGCTTTTTAAGTTTTAGCTCGCCCTCATCTTCTTGTACCTTTTTTGCAATTTTAGTAACAGAACTTTTTCCTTCAATTTGTGTAAGTTCGGCTTGAGGGTATTCCCATGTTAGTATTTCATTTAATTTTTCATTTATTGGTCTATCCTCAATTACTAATTCTTCTGTTTTGTTTTCTTCATCTTTGGTTCCACTATTTTCATTTTTTGGATGTTCAAATAATTGCACAAGTGACTTCATTCTATCATCACTTAAAAATACTGTTTCTAGCCAATCTAAGTATGTCTTTGCCTTTTCTGCTATTCCTTTTGTTATTACATTATCTGAACTTTCTAGCATTTCTTGTTTATCTTCTATTGATTTTTTTAGGTTTTTATCAACCCCTGTAATTATTAGCTTTTCTCTTGCTCTAGTTAATGCAACATACAAAAGCCTCATTTCTTCTTCTTTAAGTTCTTTTTTCATTATATGTCTTACCGCTTCTTTGGCAAGAGTATTGTATGCTATTTTTCTTTCATAATTTATATATTTAGGTCCAAAACCTAATTCTGAATGCATTAGTATGTTTGCATTTAAGTCCATCATGTTAAATTGACTACCTGTTCCACAAAGGAATACTACTGGAAATTCTAGTCCCTTGCTTTTGTGTATGCTCATAATTCTTATAACATCTTCATTTTCTCCAATTAGCTTTGGTGCACCCATATCACTATTATGCTTTGTAACTCTATCAATAAAGTTTATGAAATTATATAGTCCTTTAAAGCTTCCCTGTTCATAGTCTTTGGCTTTTTCAAATAACATCTTTAAGTTTGCTGTTTTAATGTTACCATTTGTCATTAAACTTACATAATTATAATATCCAGTTTTCTCATATATGTACCATATTAGTTCATCTAATTTCAAATATTCTTCTTTAGATCTAAAGTCTTCTATTAATTCAAAGAATTCATTTATTTTTGCTTTATGTTTTTCGTTTACAAGCATTGCATTATAAAAGCTTTCTTTTGGGCATTCTATTCGTATTTCTATTAGCTCATTATCTGTAAATTTTCCTATTGGACTTCTTAATACAGAAACTAGTGCTATGTCGTTATCTGGGTTGCTTATTATTTTAAGTAAATTCATTATTGTTTGTATTTCTATTGTTTCAAAATAGTTTGTACCAATATCGCTAAATACTGGGTAACCTAGGTCTGTTAGCTCTTTTTCATATATTGGTGCTATTCCTGTTGTTTTTCTAAGAAGAATTACAATGTCTTTGAACTCAAGGCTTCTATATCCTCGTTTTTTATCAAATACACAATAATTACTGTTTATTAATTCTTTTATTCTTTTGGCAACTAATCTAGCTTCTATTTCTGCCTTTTCTAATACTTCTTCATCATCTTCTTCGTTTTCATTTTCAATGGTTTCTGCTTCATCAATAATATGAAGCTCTGCTCCATCTAGAATTTTCTTATCTGTTTCTAAATAATCTTGCCCAACATTTAAAAATTCATTTTCGTTATATTCTATACTTCCAAAGTCTTTACTCATAATGTTTTCAAAAATCACATTACTTAGGTCTAGAACGTTTTTTCTACTTCTAAAGTTTGCAAATAATTGTATTTTGTTGTCTTTATAGGTATTATATTTTTCTAGGAAAAGTTCTGGCTTTGCTTGTCTAAATTTATATATACTTTGCTTAACATCTCCAACCATGAAAATGTTATTTCCTTTTGAAACTTGTTTTAAAATCTCTTCTTGAATATCATTGCTATCTTGGTATTCATCTATTGCAATTTCTTCAAAAATATCTTGGTAGTGTTTTGCTACTTCTGTTGGTACATAGTTTCCGTTTTCATCTTTTTTAACTAGTATTTCTAGTGCTAGATGTTCAATGTCGTTAAAGTCTATAATGTTTTTCTCAAGTTTTGCTTCTCTATATGCTGTGCTAAATTTTATGGTTATATCTTTTATTGCCTTCAAAATTGGATACATTGCATAAATATCTTCGTTTGCCTTTTGTGAATTATAAATAAACACTCTTTTTCTTAGGCTACTAGGTTTGCCACCTACAACTGCATCTTTGATTTTATCTCTTATGCCTTTTGCTTTATCTTTTAATTCTGATACAAAGTTTCTTTTTGATGGCCATGTTTCAAAAGATAATTCGCTTAAGTAGTTATATATTTCGTCCCACTTTTGTAGTTTTTCTATTTTTTCTAGTTTATTAATATCATCTAATATGCATACATACCACTTTTCTAGCTCGTCGTCCCTTTTTAGTTTTTTGCTTATGTTTTTTAATGTATTAATATATCCTTCTATCTCATCTTTAGCATTTTTTATTATTATATTTCCCCATGTAGTTTCTGAGAAGTCTTGTTCTAAATTCAAATTAAACTTTTCTGTTTGCTCCTCTAGCCATTCTTCTGGGTATGGAATGCTTTGAATAAATTTATATATTTTTAGTATTAGTTCTTTTAATTTATCATCATCTCTATATGATGAGCCATAAGTATTTACCAAGTTGATAATGTCCTCATCTTTGCTCTCATATAGTTCATCAAATACATCTTCTATAACTTCCATTTTTAGAAGTTCTATTTCTGGAGTATTTGCTAATCTAAAGTTTGGTGATATATTTGTTTTGTAGAAGTTGTTTCTAATAACCTCTAAACAAAACGCGTGTATTGTAGATATATGAGATTTATTTAGCAATACTATTTGTTTTTGTAGCCTTAAGTTATTTGAATCGCTTTCTAGCTTTTTATAAATTGCATCTAAAACACGCTCTCTCATTTCTGTTGCTGCTGCATTTGTAAATGTTACAACTAGCAATTTATCTACATCTATGTTTTCATTTGTAATTTTATTTATTATTCTTTCAACTAGCACTGCAGTTTTACCACTACCTGCAGCTGCTGCAACTAGTATATTATCGCCTTTTTGGTATATTGCTTGTTCTTGATTTTTAGTCCATGCCATTGTTTTCCTCCATTTTCTTATACATTTTATCACATAAGAAAAAATTAGTAAACCACATTGTTTACTAATTTTAACTTTGTTCCCAACGAACTACTTTTATATCTTTATATTTATCAAGTACATCCATATATTTTTGATATTCCTCTTCCCAAAGGATATCTGGAACTTTATCAAAAGCACTAAAAACTTTTTCAGCTTCCATTAAAAATATTAATTGATCTTGACTACTTAATTTTTCGTATTTTTTTGAAAATCTATATAGCTTATCTAGCATTTGGTTTGCTTGTATAAAGCTGTAAAAGTCTTTAACTTTCATGCCTGCTATTTTAATTTGCACATATGCAAACATGGCTAAAATAAATGCTAATATTATTAATATGTATATTATTCCCAACAATACCATTTGCTTGGCACCCTCTCTTTTTCATTTGCTATTTTTACATATTATAACATAATTGTCCATAATTAGCAATAATTTTTAGGTTAAATCATGCACATGTTTTTAATATAACATTTTTTTAGTTATTCTGCATAAAATATTAGTAATAATATTGACATTTTAGTTTTTAAATGTTATATTATTAATGAATGATGGCTTTATTACTTTAGTTGGACAATTGGAGTCCAGTTGTAGTAATAAGTCGTCTTTTACTTTTATCTTTAATCAAATATATTATATTATTTATATCATCTTGAATTGTTCTATCCACAAAATCTTTTATATCTTTTTTACCATAAATAGTTTTTATTTTATTTGTTTCTATTGAGACATTGTTATAATTTCCTCTAGTTTCTAAATACACTGGTATAATTACATACTCACCTTTTTCGTTTTGTACTTCTGTCACTATCACATATGTTTTCTGTTTTCCATTTTTGCTAATAGATTTAATAATTGCTAATGGGCTTTCCATGCTCTCTATTGATTTTAAAAACGCCTGTTTTCCGATGTTGTGGTAATTATTATCTTTGTTAAATATTCCTAATTTTTTGGCTTTTGTTTTACTCAATATATTCGATTTAATATGATTTTGATTCATTAACATAGGCAAATTCTTAATCCCATGTTCTACTAATATTGTAGGAGTATTTTTTCTAATCATTACATCATCATTTTGATTATACTTTCCGGATATTATTGCATCTATGTCAGTACTTAGTTTTTCTCTAACATATCGTTCATTGCTATTATTTTGCATTCTTATGTTTTCCTCACTTTTTATATTAAATTTCTTTATTGGATAATTATTGAATTTCAGAATAAAATTCAATGGTAGTTTAGAATAACTACATTTTGAATTATACCAAATGAATAAGGTATTTTCAATACTAAATAACAAAAAAAACAAAATCATGCACATGTAACTAAATTTTCTTTTTTGAAAATCAGTTAAATTAATTTTTTGTTTCTTTCCATGCACAAGAAAAAACTGTGCATATTCAAATTTTTCGAATTTACACAGTTATATTTTAACACTC
>OLRA01000595.1_pt1 | contig 49306 bp, 59 predicted proteins | sample 1673011 | NCBI WGS metagenome assembly OLRA01 (sample SAMEA3136746, study PRJEB25190) | human gut metagenome | reverse complement strand
TGTAAGTGATAAAACGCAGAATTATAGCAAAGTCACCAAATTGCTAGTTAAGCCAAGAGTAAACCGTTATGCGAAAAAAAATAAAAAGAATGTCCAATTTTAACTTCTTTCATCGGCTATATGGTGAAAGGGTAATAAATCCTTTTACTAGGTCTTTGAAAATTGCATAACAACTATTAGAACAAATCCCACTTAGCGAGCCCATTACTAATGCGCCAAGACTATCCTTATATATTACATATAGATACGAGCGAAAAACATTAGGTTAATAAAAGTATTTGGCAATTACTAGCGATGATGCTACTTGGGGATAATGATATGCTTGCATGTATTTGCAACTAGGTGGTGATCCCACGTAGAGGTGAAATTCCTGTAATGAACATTGTGCTAATGTTCGTCTGATAGTAATCCCCTCTTTCCGGGTAAACAGGGTTAAATAGGAAATACGATTATTAATGAAACCAAACCAGGATTTAATGTCCTGGTTTTACATATTGGAGGAATGTAAATGATTAAAAAGATAAAACGAGGAGACATCTTTCTTGCCGATATGAATCCAGCAATTGGATCAGAACAAGGAGGAGTTCGACCAGTATTGATTATTCAAAATAATATGGGTAATAAGCATAGTCCTACTACTATGGTTGCTTGTCTTACGACAAAACGCAATTCCAAAAAACACTTATCAACTCACTACTTATTACCATATATTAAAGGTTTAAAAGAACCATCTATGGTTTTATTTGAACAAATCTTTACGATCGACAAGTCGCGTTTAATAAAGAAAGTTGCTAGAGTGCCTTCGGCGTACATGAATACCATGACACGAAATATTAATTCGAGCCTATCTCTTAATCATAAGAAGAAGGTTAAAAGCACAAATTTGCACAATGGCAACGATAAGAAAAAACAATTATATTAGGAAAGGAGGCGATAATTATGGAACAAAAATTGTTTATTGAAACACCTAGTTTCACCGGTAGAAATGTACCGATTGATGAGATTTCTAAAGTAACTGGTAAATCACCAACATTTTTAAGAGAAATGTTGAAACGAGGCATTATGCATTTTGGATACGCTCTTAAAAACGAAGAAACATCATCGTTTTCCTACTTCTGTCCTGATAAATTAGTTTGGGAAGAAACAGGATATTTTAATAGTAATCCTGGAGGTGGTAAATAGTGGCTATTACAAGATCACCTCGAGGTTTTGGGTCTATCATAAAAATGGGAGGAAATAGAAGAAACCCTTATATGGTACGAATTCAAGTTGGTAAAAAGATAAACGAAGAAAAAGGAACTGTATTACCCGAATATAAGATACTCGGTTATACAAAAACTCGAAAAGATGGAATCCTTATGTTGGAACAATATCATAATAATCCTTATGATTTTGCAAACAATGTCAAGTTCTATGAAATATACGAGAAAACATGTAATGAATTTCTTGTTGGTAAATCTAGATCAACTCATTTGGCATACGAAGCATCGTTTAAAGCTTGCGAAAAACTACACAACAAAGTGTTTAAGGACATCAAGGTAATTGATCTACAGCATGTAATCGACACATGTGGTAAGAACTATCCTACACTTCGAAAAATTAAGGTAATGCTAAACATGATGTATAAGTATGCAATGAAATATGATTTATGCGGAAAGGATTATTCTGAATATATCGATATATTAAAATATAAGGATAAAAATCCAGATAAAATCGATAGATTACCATTCACAAAAGAAGACATTGATGTGTTATGGGATTTAAGTAATGATCGTTGGTATCAAATTATTTTAATGTTAATCTATACCGGAACACGTATATCAGAATTCTTAGAATTAAAAAAAGAAAACATCAACCTTGAAGAACAATGGTTTGATGTTGTTAAAAGTAAAACAGAGAGTGGTATTCGAAGAGTACCAATAGCTGATTGTATTCTTCCCTTCTTTAAAGAATGGTATGAATATTCTACAATTGATTATCTAATATGCACACCTGAACAAAAGAAGATGTTATACAGAAACTACCGTGATGCATATTGGAGTGGCATATTAAACGAAATAAATATGTCACAATATACTCCACACTGCACTAGACATACATGCATAAGTTTACTAGCTGAACAAAAAGTTGATCCAACAACTATTAAAAAAATTGTTGGTCACTCTGGTGCAATGACATTAACAGAAAGAGTATATACCCATCTTGATATAAGCATCTTAATTGAAGCAGTTAATAAAATGTATAAGCCGGAAACAAAATAAAATCATAAAGCAGCAAAGACCACATACTAGCACCACATAGTAGTGAGAATATTTGCTGCTTTATTGCTACTTTATTGCTACTTTACGCGTTAAATTCTACTCAATTTTACTTGATTTTACTTAACCAAAACATAAAAAAGCCCCATAAAATGGGACTTTTCGAATCTCTGACGAAAATTTGATTAACGCTTGCATAGTTCCAAGATAACTGTGTTCCTTATATTATAAGGCTTTCTGATGTGTTTGTTACTCTTTTGTTTCTATCAGGTTACTAACGCAAAAGTCTGTTTACTTCTGCTTGAACAGCAGAATAATTATATCCTGCCTGTTCTAACTTAGATTTTCGTGTTGCACCATTGCCCCACTTCCCCTGAATAACTTCCTTTGCAACTTCAGTCACAGACTTCTGTCCACAAAGTTCATTGACTTTCTGCTGAACTTCAGAATAGTTATATCCTGCATTTTCAAGTGCAGTCTTTCTTGCAGTTCCATTTCCCCATTTTCCTGCAAGAACTTCTTTTGCTACTTCAGCAACTGATTTTGTTGGTGTGGATGTTTTTCCACTTACAAGTTCATTGACCTTTGCCTGAACTGTTGCATAATCGTAACCTGCGTTTGTCAGTCTGTTCTTTCTGTCATCACCATTGCCCCATTTTCCTGCTAAGACTTCTTTTGCAATGATTGTGATGTCTTTCTTTGTTGTAGAAGGTGCAGGTGTGGATGCAGACTGTGTTGTGTATGCAGGAACACCAAATCCTCTGATATACTTTCCATTGACTGCAAGTGTTCTTCTTCCAACCTTGTTTGAAATATTTCCTTCAATGACTGTGATTGTCTTTCCATCACATTTTTCAACAATTCCTACATGGTCAGATGAACCAACATTGTCACCAATGCCTAAATCCTGCCAATCATAGAATATCACATCACCTGCTTTTGGAACATATGCATCATTTTCAACCCAACATCCAATCTGCTGAAAACCTTTAATCATGTAATTACATGAACATTCTGTTGGAATGATTCTTGTATAACCAAGTTTCACTGCAACAGCAGATACAAAGGTTGCACACCATGCATCTGTATATGTTACCTTGTAACCCCTTGGTCTTGGATTCTGTGTGTTGTATAAATCAATAATTGCTCTATGTGAACCATCTGCTTCATTATATCCAAGCCATGCTTTTGCCTGATTCACTACTGCTGTTCTATCATATGACATACTGTTGTTACCTTCTTTCTTGTCGTACTGTGTCAAATCATACTGATTGATTAACTTCATGTTGTTATCTACATAAGTAGAAGATGTTGCATATCCATCTGCCTTGATGGTTTCAAGATATGTCTTAGGGTCTGTGATGCCCTTCAGATTGCTATATCTTGGAAGCTGAATGAATTCAAAATACCCTTTGATTCCATCTTCCATGCTGTCATAAACCCTGAAATTGTCTTTGATGGTTGTCAGTGTTCCAACTTCATATTCTTCCTGTGTTGTCAGATTCACTGATTTTCCTGTCCATTTAGTCCCACATTTTAGACCAAAATAATTGTGATAGGTGGAAGCAAGTTTTGACTTGCCCCACCCACTTTCTAAGATTGCCTGTGCAATGATTGGACTATGAACCAAGATTCCATAAGACAGTGCTACCTTGCAGACTGTATCTGCAACTTTCTTGATAAATTCATGATTAGTCATTTATTACCCTTCTTTCTGTTCTGTTAAAACATCAATTGCTTTGTTGATTGCATCAGGTAATGGAAGACCCATAAGACCTGCATTTTCCACAATTGAAATCAATTCATTTGCCATAAATCCAATGATGACTGCATTTCTGATGTAATCCACACCAATTGCTAAATCTAATCTATATGCAATCAATACAAACAAAAGGGTCATGCATTTCCTGCAAAGTCCTTTCCATCCTGCTTTGCTTTCTAATGCACCTGATTCAGTTTTGTTGGACTTGTGAAAAACACCTGCAACCACCAATCCTGAAAAGTAATCAATTCCCATAAAAATAAGTAATGTAATCAAACCTGTGTCCCATCCACCAAACGCTGATGCAATTATGCTTCCAATGACACCAATACCTGTGCAAATTCCTTCTTTAATATTCATTTTGTTTATCTTCCTTTCTGCATAAAATAAGCATCATGCATTTCTGCATGATGCTTTGCTGTGTGTTATTGACTTATGCCTGACCTGCTAAATCACCACAATCAAGGTCAATCAGAACCTGAACAACCTTGTCCTTGATTCTTGCAGGGACATCATCAATTGTCTTCACACCCTTGATGATAAGTGTTGCATATACTACTGCCATGTTTTCCACTTCCTTTCTAAATAAAATATTTATGATAAGATTGGTTATCAACCTTCATCACCTACTTCAGCAAGGTCAGGATGACCTTCTTTGACCAATTCCTGCTTGACTTCATCTTTGATTCTTGTTGGTACATCACCAATGGTTTTGATTCCCTTGATGATAAGACTTGCATAAATCTTCACCATAATAATCACTTCCTTTCTATACCATCATTTCATAAATTTCACACATAGCTTCTTGTGCTTGTGTCATTTGTTCTTCAAGACTTGCATTTTTTTCTGCCTGAATTCTGATGTATTCATCTTTGTCATACTCTGTCAAAGTGAATTCATACATTGTAACTTCATCATCTGATTCAGGATTCTTCACTTTAATTTCAGTGATGCTTTCATAAGTGAAAACCTTTGATTCAGTGATTTCCACATCTTCAGGCTTCACTGTACTTCTTTGTGTTCCATACTGTTTCATGCTACTTTTCCACCTTTCTTGACATTCAATTCATAATATTTAGTTGCATATGAAATCAATGGTTCAACATATTTCTGTGTCAGTCTGAAACAATTTCCATAATCAGTCCAACCTTTGTAAGAATTTATTGAACACCACTCTGAATAGTTCATCATGTTCCCTGATTCAACTTTCTTCCTTATCTTCACCATTTTCTTTTTCATGTCTTTGCAGGTTTGCTTTCTTAATAGTACATAGGAAACAAACACCCTATAACCAAGGTAATCAATACCCCTGACATAAGTTGGAAACACTTGATAATTCTTCTTGATTTCTAACTTCATATTGTTATGGAAGTATTCATTGATTTCTTTCAGCAACTGATGCAGTTCTTCCTTAGTTCTTGCAAGAATCACAATGTCATCCATATATCTGAAGTAATATTTGACATGCTTGACTTCTTTCATCCAATGGTCAAAATCACTGAAGTAATAATTCCCACTGTACTGTGACAGATAGTTTCCAATTGGAATTCCTGTGTTTGGGTCAATGTCTTCATCTAACAGATATATTGAAACAAGGTCTTCATCTTCTGCTGTGTTGATTGAATCAATGATTTCATCAAGAATCCAAAGAAGGTCATTGTCTTTGAACATCTTTCTGTATTTCTGTTTCAGAATGTCATGATTCACTGATTGATAATAATGTCTTGCATCTATCTTCAGACAATATTGACAGTTTGGAACATCATGTTGGACTGCTTTCTTTACCCTGCTAAGTCCTTTGTGAATTCCCCTGTCAGGTATTGCTGAAAAGGTATCAGAAATAAGGTGCTTGATTAAATATGGTTCAATTACCTGCAAGATTGCCCACTGTGCGACCCTGTCAGGAAAATAAGGAAGTTTATAAATCTTTCTTGTCTTCCCATGCTCATTTTTATAGAACACTTCATATTCAGATGTATGATAGGTTTTATTTATCAGCATGTCCTGCAATTCCTTCATGTACTTATCAGGGTCAGAATCAATCATTTGCACTTCTGCATACCATCCTTTCCCTTTCTTTGCATGTTGATGTGCTAACTTCAAATTTTCCATATCATAAATCTTTTCATATAAATGTCCATAACGCTTCATATAATTACAACCACCAATTCTTTCTGTCATTTTTGTATGCGTGTTTCTGATTCTTCAACTTCCTTTCAGGATTTACCAAAACAGATTCATTCCATGTGCTGTCATCAATGAATGACAGGCTTTTGTGTTTTGCCAAGTGGCAGGGTCAAGTAATTTCCACAATTTTTTTATATGAAAACAGACAGTCCTTTTGGACTGCCTGAAATCAACCACGCATTTACTAAGTGACTGCTGATATTACGATTACGATTCCCAACACTGTTATTCAAATTCCAATAGAAACTACCTGCATTAGAACCATTATTCCAATTACTGCCTAATTGAGTAATCTTGAAAATGTTTTTATTGTGTACAGATATAACAACAAGGTGGAAGATGTTGCCATCAACAATTACCTAACCCATATATTTAATTAAACAGTGACTGTTGGTACATACACCAAGCGACCGCTGAGATCACGAAAACGATACCCAACACCGTAAGTCAAACTCCAACAGAAACCACCCGCAACAGAACCACTATCCCAACTACCGCCCAAGCGAGCAATCCTATATCCATCCCAAGTGTTGTTCTGATAGTAGTAATCACCAACAGGTAATGAACTGTTTCCTTTGACTTCAGAAGGTAAGAACAACCAATCATACTTTGTGGAATATCCCATTGCTGAAACATATCCATTTTCTGATGGAAGTGCGAAACCAATATTTTCATAATTATCTGTTTTCTTAGATTCAGCATAATTGAAATCTTTGCACACATAACCTAAAAATGGTTTTCCAACTTCACAATAAAAATTGATTCCATATGCAAATTTCCAAATGTTACCCCAAAAGTTTTCAACACCACGATAACAAATAGAAGTTTTTCCATCCACTGTGTAGTCTATTGCTTTGCCACCTTCATATGTGGTTGTTTTTGTTGCTCTGCCTGTTCCATTACCAAGTGAAGCAGTTGAACCTGTTGCACCTGCATAAGAACTTGTTGTGTCAGAACCTGTTGTCCAAGGAAGATTGACAACACCCTGACCAATAGCAGTCTGAAGGTTCATCATTCCCATTTCAACAATCATCAGTAACTGTTCCATAGATGCTGTTTTAATTCCAAGTGAATGCCAACCTTCACCCCTGTTCTTTGCCATCTGTTCAATGTTTGGTCTTGTCAGGTTCTGTGATACACCTGAAGCAGGTCTTGCACCTGCAATGGAACTGAACTTGTCTTTGGAAGCATCCATGACCTGCTCATCATTTTTTAAATAAGCGTTTGCAGATGTGTCATAAATACATCCTTCATATGCTGACATAAGGATATAATCAACTTCATTTCCATTCTTGTCATAGAATGCAGGATGAAGTTTGAATCCTGCCCTTTGTGTTTCACTAATATAATAGTTTGCTTTTCTTAAATGATAACCATATCCTGTTTCCTGTCTGTCATATTCAAGTGGACACACAAGATAATAGAACTTAGGCTGATACACCATAACCTGACCATTTGAACCATCTTCTGTGTAACCTTCATCACCATAGTAAGCATTGATTGTTCCACCATCAGACACATTGCATCTTTTTCTTCCACCATACATGCTGAACTTGTCAAAGTCTGCACCTGCTGTCAAATTCTTTGCACCTGCTATTCTTGTGCAGGTCTTATTTTTGTAGTCCATTGTGATACCAAGAACATCTTCTGTTTCAATCATTCCAAGATATGCTCTGATATCTGTGACACCTGACAGAATTTCCTGTGCATTGAAGTCTTCACTTCTTAAAGCATCAAGGTTTGCTTTTGCTGAAATATTTTCAGCAGTAAGCTGATTGAATACATTGGTTGCACTGTTGGTTGTATTCTGAAGGTTTGTCTGTGCTGTTGATGCCTGTGCAATAACACCTGACAAAGATGACTGTGCAGACTGTGCTGAACTGATAACTGCATTCAGGTCACTTCTTGTCTTGGTTGCGTTACTGATTGCAGTATCAAGATTCTTCTTTGCAGTGTTACCTGTTGATGTACTTGTATCAAGGTTTGATTTAGCTGTCTTTGCATTGCTGATTGCAGTATCAAGTGCAGATTTAGCACTATTTGCTGAACTGATGGAAGAATCAAGATTCTTTTTCACATCATTTGCAGATGCTGTTGCAGTCTGTGCAGTTGATGTTGCTGACTTCAGTGTGCTTTCAGCATTATTTGCTGAAGTAGTTGCAGAAACCAAGTTGGTTCTTGCTGTGTTTGCTGAAGTAATAGCACTGTCAAGTGCAGACTTTGCTGTGTTTCCTTTGGATGTTGCATTGATAAGTGCTGTTGTTGCATCCTGTGCTGAAGCAACCTTTGCATCAAATTCTGTAACAGCTTCATTGACATCATCCTTAGAAGCAATAATTTGATTCTTGATGTCCTGATAACTGTTATTATCATCATTGACTTTGTTCAGTGCATTGATGATTGAACTTCTGACTTCTTCACCATAGACAGCATTTGCAATTTCATCTGTATAAGGTTTAATGTTTGCCATTATTCTTCACCTTCCTTTTTATCTTCTTCACTTTTCTGATTTTCTTCATTCATACTTGCATAGTCAGATGCTAATTCAAGATTCTTCTGTTTTCTGACTTCTGCAAGGATATCTGACAGAATTCCTTCTATCAAATAAGCAGGAAGATTTGATTCCTGAATAACTTTATTCACAGAATCAGTCATCCTGATTTTTGTATTTTCTAATAAAACTGATAATGGTATATTCATTTTTCTTCCAACCTTTCCAATCTTTCAATGACTTCTTGTAATGCCTTTGTAATGACAGGGATGATTGCAGTTTCATCAATCTGATAACTGTCACCTGTGTACTTTCCTTTTTCATCATGCTGTGCAATCTTTATGACATAACTTTGATTCAACTTTTCCATTTCCTGTGCAATGTAACCACAATCAACATGATAATCTTTATTCTTCCAATCAAATGAATAATGTGGAATTTTCATAATTTCATCAATTCCACTGATTTCAGAATCAATAATGTTTTTCTTCAGCTTTTTATCAGATGCCCATGCTGTCAATCCATAAGCACCAAATAATGTCTGAATTTCAACATAACATGATGACGTAACATTCCACACAAATCTGAATTTGTTACATCCTGATGCAACAGGTAAATTCCATACACCACCATCAGCAGGATAAAAGCAGATTGGTGAAAACATAGCTTCAAGAATAGATGCTGTTGTACCAATAACGAGTTTTCCACCTTGATGTCCAAAAATGTCTGTGTATTTGTTCGCTTCAATTCTAAGACCTGAAGCATCCAAATCAATCTTGCATCCTTTTGAATCTATAATGTTGACTGTTGAACCTGTGATTCTTGAACCTGTGATATTACCTGTAAATGTTCCGTTTTTAGCAATAATACTTCCATCAGTAAGCACTTGAAAGTTTTTGTTTGCTGTCACAAGACCTTCAAGTTTTATCTTGGAAGCCTTAATTGCAACTGATTCAGCAGATTGATTGATTGAACTGATTACTTCAGAATAACCAACCTTTTTCTTCACTTCTGAACTGATTGCATTGGTTGTAACTTCAATCTGTGCTGATGTGGAATAAGATTTCAATGCTTCTGAAATCAATCCTGAAGCTGTTTCTTTCGCTGACAGTTTGATTGAATTTGCAGATTGATTGATTGCTGTTTCAACTTCTGTCTTTGTCCAATAAGATTTCAATTCTTCCTGAACATCATTTTCAACATCTTTTTTTGCATTACTGATTTGTCTTTCAACTGATGTTTTGTATTCTGTTGAAATATGTTCTGCTTTGATTGCTTCACCTGCAATCAATGTTCCAAGAATCTGACCATCCATTGTCATTGCAAGTTCATAGCTTCCTTTGTAACCTGTCTTGGAATATCCAAGACCATTCAGATTCCACCGCCAAACACGTTTAGCAGTATTCTTATTATTTGTGTCCATGATAAGAAGTTCATCTGCATTATCACCAAGGACAACATGACCATTGGTTGCTGTTTTGATAAGTTCAGAAGCATTCTTCTTTGCTTCTTCAAGGATTTCAGACTTCTTTGGAAGTTCTTCAATCTTGTCTTTGATTGAAGTTATATTTGATTCTGTTTTAGTTGATAAACTATTCTTGGAATAGGATGTTCCAAGGGTCAACTTATTGTTTGATGGTTTATCCAAATAAATTGTCATTTCTGACACAGGGAAAAATCTATCAAGACCATTAGGTGTTGATGTAACCCTGATTCTATCAAGGACTTTGATTCTTTCCATGTCCACATGAAGCATGTGAAGGTCAACAGCAGATACTGTCAATGTAATCTGTGCAAACTGAATATCTGTCAGATATTCCTTCCCTTTCTTTAAAAGGTTATCTGCAACATGAACATCATCCCATTTGACTGTTTTGAATATCCATCCATAGCTTTTGACTGCTTCCTGTGAATACACATAATCAACACCACCATTGACATCTTTGATTGTCAAATAAGCATCAAGACCTTCAACTTCTGTGACATCTTCAAGTCTTGCACCAAGTGGAATGACTGCTGTGACAATGTCAGAAGCAACCATATCATGTGTGAAATCTAATAAGTTTGAACCAAATTCAATCACCTGTGTGTTTGTGTTTGGATAATCAGCAAGGTAATCAAGATATCTGACACCATTTTCTTTTCTGATTCTCAAATAACCACCATAGGTTTTCAATAGGTCTGTCTTGATGACTTCCAATGTGGATTCCCAATTGGTATATTTGTAAACATAATCATTTTTATCCTGAACAGTAACTGCACCAACTTTGAAGGTTTTATCAATGCCCTGATTCTTTACCTGCTGATTGTGGATGTTCACCAAGGTTTCAAGATAACCCCTGACTGTCAATCCCTGATATCTTGCAGGTCTTTGAATAGAATCGTTGAAATATGCAAGTTCACCTTCACAGATAACTTTCTTTCTGTTGTATAAATCTTTTGTAATTTCCACAACCCTTCCACAAAAGATTTCTTCATCACCATCATAAGCTGTGATGACTGAAGTCAATTCATTAACTTCTTCATAGTGTGGATGTTTTGGAAGAATACTGAATTCAAAAGACCCTGCTGTGTTTTCCCCAATCTTTACAATTGGGGAAATCAAAACAAGGTCTTCATCCCTTAAATCATACAAAGGGGAATTATTACAATATACACGATACATTTATAATGCACCCCCTTGATATTCAATTTTGACTGTTCCATTTCCCTTGAATGTCACATAATTTGTTCCATATTGAAGTCTGATTCCAAGAACCTGTGTTTTTCCTTTTGGAAGGTTATATGTAACACCATCAAATGTCACAGTCATTGCTGTTGAACAGGTGAATGTTGGTGATACAATCTTTCTTTGATTCTGCAAGTTGACCTGCAATGAACCATTGACTGTGACTGCATTCACCCTGATGAAACCATTCTGAAAACTGAATGTGTCCCACAACCATTTTTCACCATTTCCATTTATATCAAGTCTGTAAGGTTCACATTCAGCATCAATTGTGATGGTGCATAACCTTTTGGAAGTCTTGAATGAATTGATTTTGCACCTGCCTGTGTAATAATAGGCAGGGTCAAAATCCATCTGAATTCTTAACTTTTTACCATGAAGGTAATTTGCAACATCAGCAACTGTTGATGCCCAATATTTGTTTCCTTTCAGAACTGTAAAAGTAAACTGAAGTTTTCGTGTTTTATACTTGATATCATCATTTAAGACTTCTGACAAGTCAATGACACCATCAGCACCAATCACATCAACTTCTTCCAACTTTGGTTCAGGAAATCCAATATCTTTGTCAGTCAGGATTAGACCAAAGTCATCATATGAATTTTTTGTTCCAAATGTCACTGTCTGCATTATTGTCTTTCCTTTCTTCTTATAATTTTACCAAGTTCTTCATCCATTGCAGGTGCTGTTTCTGCAACCAATGCACCTGTGTCAAGAACCAACTGACCTTTGAATTTAGGAAACCATTCTTCAAAGATTGCAAATAACTGTTCAAACCAATCATTCAAGGCTTTCACAATTAAGTTGTCATGATGACCAACTGCATCCTGAATGTCATTCATCAGATTGCTATGTCCATACATAATTTCATCACCTGCTTCACCTGCACCTTTTGCAGTACCTGTGACAGGATTCACATCAAACAATGTTGGTTGTGTGAACATGAAAGGACTGTCCATAGCTTTCTTATACCAACTGATTCCAAAGTGTGGAACAGATGGTGGTGTCAAGCTGAAAGAACCACTGATTGAAATATGTGGTAATTTCAAATGTGGCAATGACCAACTGAAGTTCATAATTGACTTGATTCTGCTAATAGCACCTGAAACAACAGATTTACATCCATTCCAAATGCTTGTGAATGAAGATTTGATTCCATTCAATACACCTGTCACAGTTGATTTTGCACCATTCATTCCACTTGAAATAGTGGACTTAATACCATTTATAACTGAAGACACAGTTGACTTGATTCCATTCCAAACACTGCTGAACACAGATTTGATTGAATTCAAGATACTTGTGATTGTTGATTTTATCGCATTAAAGACAGATGAAATCACTGACTTTATTGCATTGATGACTGTTGTCACAACAGATTTGATTGCATTCCAAATTGTAGAAAATACAGATTTGATTGCATTCAGTGCTGTGCTGATGAATGACTTAATCGCATTCAATACAGTTTCAATCACTGACTTCAGGTCATTCCATACTGCCTGAACAATCCCCTTGATTGCATTCCAAACAGTTGTGAATACTGTTTTTACAACATTCAGACCAAGCTGAATAATAGATTTCACAAGTTCAATACCTGCTGAAATCAAATTCTTAATTGCATCCCACACTGTTGACACAATGTTTTTAATACCATCCCACACACCTGACCAATCACCTTTGATTAGTGCTGTCACTGTTTGGATGACTGCCTGAACAATCTTCAGTGCTGAATCAATAAATGTGCTGATATAATTGAATGCATTTGTTACTACATTGATAATATCCTGACCCCAAGCATCCCAAGCCTGTTTGACAAGCTGAATGAATGCTGAAATCAATTCTTTCACTGCTTCAATAACAGTGCTGATTGTTTCTTTGATGGTTGCCCATGCTGACTGAACAGTGTTCCTGAAATCTTCATTGGTGTTGTACAATGCAACAAAAATTGCAATCAATGCTGTGATTGCCACCACTACCAATCCAATAGGACTTGTGATTGCACCAAGGACACCTGATAGACCACCAACAGAACCTGACAGTGATGATATAGTTGATATAGCTGTTCCAATCTTACCAACCATTGAACCAATACCACTGATGATTTTTCCACCAATAATCAAAACAGGTGAAGCAACTGCACCAATTCCCATTGCTGTTGCAATCATTGTTTTAGTGTGTTCATCAAGACTGCTGAACCATGTTGTTGCCTTTTCCACAACCCCACACACTTTTTCAAGTGTCGGTGCTAAAGCACCAATGAATGCAGTACCTAATTCAATACCGCTATTCTTAATCTGATTGATTGCTTTGTGTGCCTTGACTGATGGTGTTTCTAATTTCTCCAATGCTTCACCGACATCATCTGTATCAGATGCCATTGTTTCAACTGTCTTGTTAAATTCATCAACACCACCATTCAGGATTGCAAGACCTGCCTTTCCTGCTTCAGCAGATGACCATAATTCATTGTAGGCAATACCATTTTCATCTGCATACTGCTTTGTGATTTGAAGAACATCAGCAAGTGACATTCCTGAATTCATGCATTCTTGGAATGACTTCCCTGTTTTTTCCTTGATGACACCACCAAGTGTTGTTCCTGAATCACCCAATTCATTGAACATACTGTTCATGTATGTGGTTGCTTCTGCTGTTGCAATACCCTGTTTAGTAAGTGAAACATAACCTGATGTTAAGTTGTTGATATTGACACCCATTGAAGAAGCTGTTGGAATAACTTTACCCATTGCAGATGCAAGTTCATCAACAGTTGTTTTACCTAAGTTCTGTGTTCTAACAAGTTTGTTTGCTATTTGGTCAGCACTTCCTGCTGATTTACCATAAGCATTCATTGTTGTTGTCAACACATCCACCGCTGTTGTTGTACTTGTGAAACCTGCTTTTGCAAGGTTTCCTGCTGTTTCAACAAACTTTCCAACCTTGTCCACACTCTGACCTGCTGACAGTGCCTGATATCCTGCTTCAGCAAGTTCTGATGCAGATAAACCTGTTTTATTGGATAGGGTCAAGAATTCCTTGGATAAGTCACTAACTGAAGTTTTGGAAGTATCAAACAAGGTTGACATCTTAGCCATGCCATTTTGAAAATCTGATGCACTTTTTGTTGATGCAGTCAATGCACCTGTCAAAACTGCTGACACAGGTGCAATTGCTTTTCCAAGACCTGTGATTTTGTTTCCTGCTGTTTCCATAACAGAACCAATCTTGGTTGCAAGATTCTGTGCTTTTGTATTGGTTTCATCAATCTGACTGTTTGCTTCTTTATTATTGATGAAGATACTTCCAACAAGTTTAAACAAATCCATAATTCAATTAACCCCCTTCCTTTTCTATTTCAAAACTTTGCATGATTTTGTAAGAATCTTTTATGGTTGCTTCAAGCTGTTCATTTGTTGGTCTTTCAATTTTTGGTTTATTCCCAACTTTCAAATCATGCTTGAACTGCTCAAATGTTCTTTCATCCCAAGGTGGAAGTTTGTGAATATAGAATTCCCAAAGTTCATTGTGCTGTTGTTTTTCATCAAAGACTTCCAAGAAGTCCATCAATTGTCCTGCACCAATCACCTTATCAAGCAAAATAAATGGACTTGCATATTCTCTGAATAGCAAGTCCATAAAAGTAAGATGGTTTACTTGAACAATTTTGAAACAACCTTGAAAAAATCCTTGAATTCCTGCTTCTGAACAACAGCAACAATCATTTCTGTGAAAGTTACCATGTCAAGGTTTCCAATTTCCTTGACTGTCATTCCTGACAGACCTGAAAGAAAAGTGTAAATTTCATTTTTGCAGGAAGGAAGATTCTTCATAATGATAGAAACAACTTCCATCACAACAGATACACCAAGCATTGTTGTAGCATCTGTGTTTTCATCTTCATCATCCTTCTGACTAATCATTGACTTCATGTCTTTGATTTTATCAGGTGTGATGATTTCCTTTAAATCCTTGAAACCAATCTTTGAAAGAATCCCAAACATTGGGAATAAGTCATCAGATTTCAGTGTTCTAAGTTCAAATTCCATTAGTCTTCACCCACTTTCTTTCTTGTTCTTTTTGCAGGTTCTTTATCTTCCTGCACTTCAATCAGGTGTTTTGAAACTTCCATGATTTCAGAAATTCTTTTGTCATCAGCTTCAAACACTTCACCAATCTTGTGAAGTTTCCCTGTGTATCTGTCATTGAATTCATTTATAACCTTTACTTTTGCCATTGTTCAAAACCATCCTTTCTAATTACGCAAGTGTTTTTGGATAATAAATGTGATAAGGAAGGGTGTCAAGGTCAGAATCAAGGTCTGCATGACATGCAAATGTATATGTTCCAACCCCTTCTTTCTTATTTTCACCATTTGATTCAAGTCCACTTGTACAAAGTGCATTGTCCATAATGACAATGATGTTTTTACCGCCTAATGTCTTACCAACAAAAGCAATATTCTGAAGATAATCACCATCTTCAACATCTGCCTTTGATTCAATCAGGTCATAATTGGTATCTTTGGAAGTCCCATCAACACCAATGATTGCTGATTTGATAATATCCTTTGTGATTTCAAGGAAATTGATTTCCATTTCAGCAGTTTCACCTGTCTTGACTTTAAGACCTTTTACCGCAACCATTGCACCATCTGCTTCAATGTCTGCAAATTCAGGTGTGATTGTAATCTTAGAACCACCCTGTGTTGCACCCATAATTGAATTTTCAAAATTCCATTTGTGGGAAGTATCATCATAAGTCACATTCTTATGAATCGTACCTGCACCAAACAAAATCTTTTTAGGTGTGTCGGATGTCACACCTGTTTTTCCAAACTTCGCCATGTTTTACACCTTCCATTCTTTTATTCTTAATGTTATTTCTAATCTATGAATACCAAATTCAACTGAAGGAACAGGATATGCTGTCACATACATGATTGCAATTCCTGAACCACTTTTCATGATATCTGTTATTCCATCACATCCAAGTGTGTCCTTCAGTAATTCCTTTACAGTTTCAAGATTCAGAAAACTTCCTTTTGTGTTACCTGTCAGAATGAAATTACATTCTTCCATTCCATCTTCATTCAATGGTTCTATTTCCTGATATTCACCAACCCAATATGTTTCAGGAATATCAGAAGTCCATTCCATGAATTCATAGGGAATGTTTAATGATTCTAACAGGTTGTTTATATAATTAAGACCTTCAGTTGTCATTATCAAACACCCCCAAAATATCTTTCAGCAACAGACTGAATCTTTCCTTCTGTTGCTGTGAATGCTCTGTATAAAGGTCTGTTTGCTGTTTTACCATTGGTATAATAAGCATTCAGTCCCTTCTTTCTCATAATAGCAACAACTCTTTTTGCTTCTTCCTTGGTGTATGTCTTTCCACCTTTTGGTGCTTGTGGTTTTCCACCTGTGTCAACAAAGACCCAATAACCTTTTCTGCCACCACCATTGATTGCATGTTCACCTGTTCCAAATTCTTCATAGATTGCATTCCAATAATCTGAACCAATGTGAACTGCAAGTGCATCTTCATCAACCTTGTATTGATAAGAACCTGCTGTCTGTGATGTCTTTCTTCTGCTATTTCTTTGTGCCTGTGACCTGATTTCACCACCAATTTCATGAAGAAAAGCAATTGCTTTATCTTTCAGTGCTGTTTTCACATTCACTGAATAACTATGGAATTCTACATTCTTAGACACCTAAACCACCCCCAACATACTGAAGCATGATTTCCAAGTGCTGATGCATTCCCATAGGGTCATCAATCATTAAGATGTGGTATTCAACCCCATCAATAATCATTCTTGCATTTTCAGATGTTGCATCAATCTTTGTTTCATCCTGTTGTGACTGAATAACACCTGTTTTCAGATTGAATGGATTCCAAACCCATTTCTTTGAAAGATTTCTGAAGGATTTAAAATCACAGATGAAAATATGTGTGGATGATTGCACTTTTGCACTGTATTCACTAATGTCATTTTGACCATTGGATAAGTCCAACCAACCTTTCAGTGATGTGACATCCATCCACACATGTTCCTTTTCACCAATGATGTTCTTTGTTCCTTCATCTTTCACCTGAATCAATGCAGTTGTATTTCCACCAACTGAAATCATCAGAATCTTGCTTTCATGTAAGGTTTTAAAAAACCAAGCAGGGAAACAGGATATCCCATCACTTGGTTATTTGCATCATAATCAACATAGGTCACAGAATGTCTTGACAGTGATTCAGATTTGATTCCAACCTTATCACGCATATCAACTTCATATTTCAGAAGATTGATGATTCCAACCTGAATATCTTCAGGATAGACAACTTTTGTGACCATGTTGGAATCAACAGTGAACACTTCTTTGTCAAGTCTTATGAAGTTCTTACCAACTTCAGTGACCACATACAGTCCATCATTCACTTCTGATTCTGAAATCTGAATGGTGTCACCCACTCTGATGAATGGATGACCACCAAAGATTCTGTCACCAAGACTGTTTCCTATGAATCTGATGCTTCTGTTCTGAAAATTGTTATTAGTGTACTTCCTGATAAGAAGTTCCAATGCATTCAGTTTCTTTTGAAGAATTTTTGTGTCCTGCCCTATGAAATCAGGCATGGACACAATATCATCAACTGATATAATCATCAGATTCACCGCCTTTCTTTACTTAGGCAGTAGGTGCATCACCCTTGAATTTTGCAACAACAAGTTTAGATGCATTTGTTACTGCAACACCATAATACTTAGAAGCAGTGATATCATGCTTCTGTTTCTTAGGAAACCACTCATGGTCAACCTGTGTATCTTTCTTTAAGAAGATAGTTAATGCAGGAAGTTCATCTTCTGTATACTCTGTTTCAGCAGAATCAGGTTCAAGTTTGATGATAGGATTTAACCAACAGTTGGTTGTTTCTTCCTGTTTTACTTTCTTGGATTTCTTAATCCAACAACCTGCAATCTTACCAATAGAACCATTGACTGCAACACCTGCTTCAAACTTATCAGCAGAAATGAAATCTGCATCAGTAAGAAGTGCTTTTTCCTGTTTCGGATGGATGAACATAACCTTTTCAATTCCATCTTCTTCATCTTCAAACTTAGTTACTGCATCAACAATTCCATCATAATTGACATAATTTGCTTTTTCATCAGCAGTAATGCATTTGTCCTTGGATGCAGTCATCTTTGCATAAATAGCATCAATAAGGTCATTGTCTACTTTACCAACAATTGATTTTGCTAACTGTAAAGTTGCCTGACCAATTGGATTTCCAAGACCACTGTTGATTGCAGTCTGTAAGATGGAAACAGCCTTCATTGCACATTTGATTGTAAATGTTGTGCTTCCTGCTGTAAGAATTGTTGTTTCAATCTCTGCATCTGTATCAGATGCTTTTTCAACATCAAAGTCTTCAGCGTCACCAATGTAATTCCAAGATGGAACTGTAATTGTGTCACCTGCTACACCCTGTAAATCTGTATTTACATGTGCGTATGGTGTAAGTTTACACTGTGCTTCAATCTTTGCTTCAATAATTCCACGCATTACTTCAGGATTGATAATGTTGGATAATTTAGTTGTTTTACTTGCCATAATTTTTCACCTTTTAACCTTTCTTAATCATTCATCAATTTGTTATATAATTCAGGATTTTCATTGAATAACTGATTTCTCGCCTGATATCCCATTTTGTTGAAGTCTTCCTTTGTGACTGTGTCTTTCTGTTCAGGCTTTTCAAGTTTCTTTTCTTCAATCTTCTTTGTAGAAGTTGATTCAAACTGACTTGGGAACTGTGTTTTCAGTCCTTTCACCTTGTCATCAAGACCTTTGACCTGTCCATCTTCACCAAGTTCAGGTTTCCAATCACTGTCATGATTCATTTTATAAATCAGATAATCAATGTCAGTTGCCTTTGCACCTGCTGAAAGAAGACCAATCTTCAATGCAGATTCTGTTTTTGCTTCAGCAAGTTCTTCCTGCTGTTTCTGAATTGTTGCTTCATACTCTGTAATTTTTGTCTGCACATCTTCCTGACCTTTAGTTGCTTTCTGAAGTTCTGCAATCAGCTTCTGTGATTCTGCATCCTTTGCAATCATTGCATCATGGTCAGTCTTTAATTTTCCATATCTCACATCAAGATTTTCTTCTGATGCAGTATAGATTTTGTTCTGTTTCATAGCATCAAGAATTCCTTTGACCTGTTCATCAGTCAAGTTCTGTGCTTTCAATAATTCCTGTAATGTCATTGTTATATTCCTTCCTTTCACATTTACAATTTTTACAAGTTATGTCTTGGATGTGACTGTCAGTCACTGATGTTTTACATGGTCACCCATGAAAATGACATAAAAATAAAGCAGTTTAATGTCTTACTTAGGACATAATAAAAACACCCTGTTTCCAAGGTGTTTAAATTACTGTGTTCTATCCATGAAGAAGTTCTTCCAATATGGATTTTCTTCATCAAAGATTTTCTTTTGTTCTAATGTCAATGCATGTGGGTAATCTCTGAACATATTGAATTCAGTCTTCTTATCAAAAGAAAACACCCATTCACCTTTTACTTCAGGATTGTTCAACCACCATATCTTGTCATCAGGGTTGTTCTTATACCATTTACTTGATTGTTCCATTTTTTCCCTTCTTCTGTGCAGAATCTGATGTGTTAATGTAACCAAGTAAAGATTTGAAATCATCTGTTGAAAAATCACTTTCTTCAATATCAATCATGAAATCATAAGTTGATGATGTTCCATAATCTGATGTGGAAGTACAACCAAACCTGTCATGAAGTGTACTTTTAGGATTTCCATTGAAATCTGTCCAACCACTATTATATGCTGATTGTAATTCTAAATATTGAAGTTTTCCTTCTTCTGTTTTTCTGACAATAGAAGCATGTTTTCCAACACATAAATAGTATTCTTTACCTGTTTCCACCTGTTTCAATAACCTATTACCAACAGTTAATGAACATTTTCCATCTGCTTTCAAGGTTTTGACTCCTTCAGTTTTTGATAAACCATTAAGATTCAGACCATTTGAAAAGAATTCCTGACTTTTGTTTCCCCTAAAATCAAGAATATCCCATCCCTGTTTTTGTCCAATATAAGCAAGACCAACAGAAGCACATGAACCTGAAGTTCTGTCACCACCTGCAAGAAGATTGATGATTTCTTCTTCTGTCACCTTCTTAATTTGATTCTGAACAGGATTGTAATCAACATTCATCTGATTCAATCTTTTGAAAAATCCATCATAATGTGAATCTTTTGAACCTGTCGGTTTAGGTAATGTTTTCAATTTCATTGTATCAGCATTACTTGGTAACTTCAAATACTTCTTTTTGAAGTCTTCAAAGGACTTTGATTTGTCCAATTCAAAGAATGATGCTCTGTCCTGAAGGGTTTTCAGTTCAGCTTCATCCAATGCCCATTTTGCCCTTTGAAGAAGCTGACATCTGCAATTGCAGACATTCCTTGCAGAACCACCAATGGATGGTGCTTTCATCTTTTCACCGCCAACTTCAAAGAAGTCATCCCATTCCCTGATTTGACCATCTGCTTCCTGATGCCAAGGTCTTGTGACTGAATCAAGTGTTGCATCCCATTGTTTTACAATGTCAGCACCCTTTTTCTTTGCTTCAGTACCTGCATCAAGGAATCCTTGCTGATTTACTCTGTGACCTTCAGTTCTTGCAATTCTCATTGCCATGTTCAAGGCTTTTGACATTGGATTGTTCATACCAAGTGCAATCTTATATGCTACCTGTTGCCATGTTTCACCATTTGCAATTCCCCTTGATAACTCTGCCCTGATGGTCACTTTCAGTTTTTTGACATCTTCAGCAAGCCTTCCTTTCAAGACATCACCTGAATGATACTTGGAAGACAGTTTTGAATCAGTCTGAAGTGCAGTCAGCACCTTCTTTTGGTCAATTGGAACTGTGATTGGAATTCCCTGTTTCTGCAAAGAATACATATTTCCAATATATCCATTGTGATAAGCATCCTGAAGATATTCATTGATGGTTTGATAAGACCCTTTGTTCAGCTTATCAAGAATACCATCAATCTGTTTCTTCATTGCTTCCTGATATTTGACCTGATAGATGATAGACTGAAGATTCTGCATATCAGTTCTAAGATTCAGGTCATTGATTGATTTTTGCAGGTCTTTTGATGCCTGTGCATATACCTGTTTCAATTCACGCAAGGTCTTTTGTTCCTGCTGAAGCTGATATTTAGCAATCTGTTTTTCAGTCTTATTCATCTATGTGTTCACCACCTTCTTCAGGAACAATCCCTTCCAAGGTGGATTGTGCAAGCTGATTATCCTGTTCTTCATCTTCAGGAAGTTTGTCTTTGATATCTTCATAATCAATATCAAGGATTTCACAGATGGTCTGAATGATTGTTTCATCATCAAGAACACCCTGAAGTGACAGGATTATATTGATTTGTATCTGCTGTTTCTGTGCATCAGTCAATTCAATCTGTGCATTATCCTGTGCATTGGTCATGACCTCACGTTTAAAATCAAACCACACATCTGCAACCTGATAATCAGTTCCATCAATTCTGTTGATTTCACCAATGACAACCTTCACAATCTTCTTCAGGAACTGCTTCATTCTGATTTCCAACTTGTTACACTTCAAATCAAGAAGTGCATATCTTGATTTGATAACAACATTGGTAACATTACCATCACCAAGCTGTGCAGAATTGAATCCCATTCCAAATCTGTAAATGTTCTTTTCATCTTCCTGCATCTTTGCCTGTCTTGCCTGATATGGAATATCTATTGTGTGGACTTCCACACCACCTTCAGGGTCAACACCAATCATCTTCTTGGTCTTCAGGTTCTGCTGAAGTTCATCAAGATTATCACCTTGGAAACCTTTGACAACATGCAATGGATAATCAAAATCAGCAAGGTTGTTTGATAAACCACATGACATGATGTCATAGTCATCAATCAAATCCTTGATTGGTTTCAGTCCTGACCATTGCTTTTTATTGTTGTCCAACCTAAAGAATGGAATAAAACCAAAGTTTTCATAATAGATGGATTCATCACCATCTTTCTTATAAATCACATGTGGTCTTGGATTGATTGGTTCTGATTCATCAAGAATCAGCTTTCCTTCTTCTTCCTGCACATAGAATGTTGTCTGATTTTCATCCCACACCTGAATTCTTTTGATGACCTTGTTTTCCTTGGTTAGCTTGTCCACATACCAATAAATCACATAGGCACATCCATCATCTGTGTCCTTTTCTCTGACTTCTACAACACCAAGGGAATCTGCACATTCAAATGACAGCTTTCCATCTTTGTTCATGTAAGCATACATATATTCAAATCCCTTTGCCATTGTACCTGTCAGAACATCATTCAATTCACAGATGAAGTCATCATCAAAGTATTCATCCAATCTTGTCTGAAGTTCAGGAATATCAGAATGGATGATTCCATTTTCACCTGACAACATGTACTGCACTGCTTGGTCAACCAATTCAGTGAAGAATGGATGTGAAATCTTGACATTGCTTCTTGTTGTGTCTTCCACTAACTTTCCATCAGCATTAAAATAAAACATTCTATAATGCATGATATCATGGTCTGCATCATAGTATTTTTGACCAATGGAAGCAAGGTTCTTCTTGGTTGACACCTTGTCTTCCTGAATAAACTTCAGAATTTCATCTTCCTTTAACACATTTCTTCACCATCCTTTCTAATACAACCAAGCATTTCCAATGATGTCATCTTCCAACCCATAACGCATTGCATCCATTAAGTGGTTGAAATCATCAATTGGTCTGTTCAGTTTATTTCCAAATTTATCTTTATCCCATGTATAGTTGGATATTTCTGTCAGGAAGTTGACACATCTTGGATGGACAATGATTTCAAGGTCTTGAATCCACTGTATTCCATTGTTGATGCTGTCTTTTCCTTTCTTTGCCCCCTTGATTCTTAGTCCAAGTGATTTCAATTCATCAATGGACTTTGGTTCAGCAGAATCACCTGTGAATTTCTCTTTTCCATATCCCATTGATGATAGTTCTTCATATATTTTTTTATTAGACAAACCTGTTTTATAAAGTTCATCCCACACATACAATTTCTTATTTTCCAAATCAAGAAACATGATTGGTGATGCTGAAGGGTCATTTGTATAACCAAAGTCAAGTCCACATCTTGTTTTGCAATTCCTTACATCATCAAGTGTGAATGCCTGTTCTTTCCAATTCTCATATACAAGACCATCAACAATTCCCCATCCACCAAGACCTGCAACTGCATATCTTCTTGGATTGTTCTTTTTCATCCTTTCAAACACCTGCAAGTCTGCTTTGTCCAACCATTCATTGCATAAATAGTTTGTAGTCAATGCAAGTGTATCAGGGTCAGGATTGTCAAAGAATCGTTTCTTCATCCAATGATGTTCATTCCAAGGGTTGAATGTCAGTGTTATCTGCTTCCATAGTCCATCAGGACATTCACCCCTGATTGATTCATCAAGCATATCAAAATCAGCTTCAGACATGATTTCATATGCTTCTTCAATCCACATCCAACACAGACAACCTTTATCAACTGCAATAGATGTGACTTTCAAAGGGTCATCCAATCCCCTAAAATATATCTTCTGACCTGTTGGAAGATATGTTGCTTCCAAAGGTGACAATGTGAACTGCCATAAATGGTCAACACCAAATCTGTGACATGCCCATTTCAAATCAGCATAACAAGAATCTTTCAATGTTCTGAAGGTCTTTCTGATGACCAACAGATTTGATTCAGGATATTTCATCAGGTTGTAAATGTACCAAAGTGCTGTTGTCTTGGATTTCTTAGAAGCACGACTTCCTTTTACAACTCGGTATCTTCCTTTGAAATTCCAAAACTTTTTATATCCTTTTCCAACGATATCAGGCAGGTGATAATATTTCTTATTCAAATTTATCACCTTCCCTTAACCTGAAACATCCATGTTCTTTGCATTTATGTACATCCATCAATCCCTGTGTCAATACACCATGATAATGTGTACAGTAAGCAACAGGATGATTGGTGAAATTTCCATCAATGCACCAATAAGAATTCTTGGTCTTTGGGACTTGATTCTTCTGTCTTTTTCGTCTTCTTTTTAGCTGTTCTTTTCTGTTGCCCTTTCCTTTCCCATTATTCCTGTGTTTATTCTTCAAGGTCATCTTCACCCCCAAACACAGGAATGGAAACATCAACTTGAATTTTGTCATTCCACATTCCAACATGCTTCCCTAATAATTCAAGTGCTTTTATTTTGGAAGCAAGTTTGACTTCCCTTTTGGAAGATGAACCATTCACTGAATCAGAATCTTCAACCTTGTATGATTCAATACATGCAAGGTCATCATCAGAAGCATTTGTATTTATTTCACCATCAGAATCAACAACATCTGTTATCTTAACAAATGCTATTCTTGCAAGTTCCTGAACAATCCTATCCTGATTGATTCCTGTTCTTCTGCTTCTTTCTGCCATTGCGTTAGCAATTGCTTCTGAAACTCTAGTTTTCCCTAGTAGTTCTGACCCCATCTTATCAGCATTTTCAGGTTTATAACCTGCCCTGATGCAAGCCTGTGTTGCATTCAGGTCAATCAGGTATTCTTCAACAAATTTCTTCTGTTTGTCAGTCAGCTTTCTTGCCATCCTGCAACACTCCTTTCTTTGTTATTAACCAACGCAAAAAGACACCTGCCCTTTTCAGGGTGGTGTCTTTCACTTATTTTTATTTATACTTATTCATCATACATATTATAACATATTCAGTTCACTTGTCAAGCATTATACTGAATTTATTCAGCACTCTATCCTTTTTTTTATATTACAAAGATTATTGTATGTTGTTCTCATTTCATGACAACATTGTTTCATAGAATACGCTTGAAAATAATACAATCTGATAAATTCCTGCTGTCTGATTGTATATAAAGCAAAGTTTACTTTTGAACACATATATTGATATTCTTTTATCAGATGTTCAAGATTATCCTTATCTTCAATCAATCTAATAATCATTTTTTCAAGTGAATCACCTGATGGACTTGTCTGAACACATTCCTTGTCATATCTGATTGCACCTGCTGTTGTAAATGCATCAATCTTCATCTGCAATTCATCAATGTCCTGTTTCAATTCTCTGATGTCATCAAGAATCAATTTTCATCACCGCCTGTCTTTTGTGTTCTTGGTGTTCTTGGTAAAACACTACTACTATATATTTATTTTTTTTTCACCTAAAATCATATAAATATATAGTAAAATACAATAAAATTACTATTTTTATTTAAAAGTGAAAAGTACCAAGAACACCAAGAACACCAAGAACAAAAGTCTTAAAACCCTTATAAATAAAGGCTTTTCGCTGTTCTTGCTAGTGTTCTTTGTTGTTCTTGCACACCCTTCAACCACTGCTGTGTCCTGTTCTTGGTGGTGTCAAAATTCTAAGCACCAAGAACAACCAAGAACAGTTATTTCATCAATTCCTGCATGTAAGGAAGACCACCAAGAACATCAATAAGCTGATGCCATTCATCCAACTTATGATGTGACCTTTGTTCAATGATTCTTGCAATCACTTCATAGTTCATCATAACTGTTCGCTTCTGATTATATGAACTTGGAAGAAGCTGAATCATCTGCCACCAATCAATTTTGTCATGATTCTGAAGGAAATCCTGTCTTGCATTATTGATTGCATCAATGACCATGTCCACCACAATCAGGTTAGTCTTGGAAAGATGTTCTGTGCTGAAATCCTGCAAGGTTAAATCCCTGCTGTGAATCTTATGCATGGTAGAACAACTATTTGCAACAGTTCCAATCTTGTATGTGTCAAATTCCTTCCACCAATACAAAGGTGCTTCAATATCTATCCATACCTGAATCATTCTGTCATACTTCCTGTGTTCTGTTCCTGCATTGAATAATGTTTTCATCAGCTTCAGGTCATTATCACCGACAGCATAACATCTGAAGTTGTCACATCTTCCAAGTCTGTCTTCTTTATTGCAGACACCCTTTTCTTCAATTAGTCCACATTTACCACAATCAACTGCATCATAACTGTCTGACTTATCCCAACTGTTCTTTGGGTTTCTCATTCCATGGATAGCAGGGTCAAAACCCTGCACATCCAAAATTTCACATCTTAACATCAATTCACCGCCTAACTAAAAATTATTAAAAATGTCAATAAAACCATACAAAATGAAGAAGTTTCATCATTTTTCTTTTCTAAATCACCATAAATTCCCCAAATAATGAAGATAAGTGCTAATTTTAAGAACATTAAATATCACCTTCTTTTCTGTGAAGTGACCTGTCAGCACTGAATCCTTCAGGATATCTTGCTTTCAGCTTGTCAATGTTTGTCTGCATTACATCATCCATATCAAGGTCAAGTGCTTCACATGCTTCAGCAATCATCCAAAGACAGTCACCAAGTTCTTTCTTGATATGCTCTTTGTCAAATTCATGTCCCTGATATACCTTCTGAAGAATTCCTGCAACTTCACCTGCTTCTGAAGTAAGTCCAAACACTGCGTGATGCAATCTTCCTTCTTTGTTGTCATATGGAATACTGCATGTTCTCATTGCTAATTTCTGATATTCTTTTCCGTTCATAACTACATTGATTTCCTTTCTTTAATCTCTGCCATCTTTGCACTGTTCAATCTTGTATCACCATGTACCCTGCTATAAGAAAGATATCCATTCATTCTGTCAATCTTTGTCAGGTTCGTTGAACCACACACAGGACACACATCCATTTCAAGTTCCTGATGTCCACAATCATCACAATATGCAAGTGATAAGTTCACACCTTCATAGAATCCTTTATCCATTGCCCTTCTGACTAATGTCCTGATTGCATCTTTGTTGTAGTCAATCGGATATCTTACATATTGGATTTTCCCACCATTGCATAAATCCCAAAATCTACCTTCCAAATCCTGCTTCTGAATTGGTGTGATGTCTTCAGTCACATGACAATGGAAGCTGTTTGACACATAAGGTCTGTCAGATACATTTTCAATCACACCATACATTTTTCTAAACTGTTCAATCTGAAGACCACAAAGTGATTCAGCAGGTGTTCCATAGATTGCATATAACCAACCATCTTCTTCCTTGAATTCATTCACCTTGTCATTGATATACTTCAAAACATCCAACGCAAATTGTCCATCTTCCACAAGGGATTTTCCATTGTATAATTCCTGAAGTTCATTCAATGCTGTGATTCCAAAGGATGCAGTCATTGGTTTCAGCAATGGTTTGATTTTGTCTGTTGGTTTCAGATGTCCACCATAGAAACCACCTTCACAATACTGAATTGGGTTTGTTGATGCTTTCATTTCACCAAGATAGTCATATGTCCTTTGATGAATCTTTCTAATCATGTTCAGATAATAATCAAGCACTTCATAAAAGTCTTTGCTTTCCTGTCTTGATTTTGCAAGAATCATTGGAAGATGAAGACTAACTGCACCAATGTTGAATCTTCCAACAAACACAGGTTTGTCTGATTTATCAGCAGGATGCATTCCACCTTTTTCATACCAAGGTGATAAGAATGCCCTGCATCCCATAGGGGAAACCACCCTTCCATATTTCTTATACATAGAAGCAACATATCCTTCACCTGTCAGTGACAACCAATCAGGATACATTGTTTTGGAACTGCATTCAATCCCTGCTTCAAAGACATCTTCATTGATGCATCCTTCACCATGCAGATTTTCATCATACAAAAATACTAACTTAGGGAATAACACAGGCTTTTTGTTTCCTTCCTTGCCCTGCCCCTTTGCATGAACTTCAAGGAATGTGATGGATGCCATCTTTCCAAATTCATCTGTTGCAAGACCAAATGTCATTGTGATGAATGGATAATCACCCCTGCTTGAACCAACTGTGTTCAGCTTCATTTCTATTCCTTGAAATCCCTGTTCAAAATCTCTTTTGACCTTTTGCATTGCATAGGTGTTTGCATTCTTTGATACATCATCTGAATCAAGTTCTGAATATGCTGATATCATCTGATAGTATTCATCAACATATTTCTTGAATGATTTCATCGCATAAGGTGAAAGAATCTTGTCCACTTCAGGAACAGTGAATCCACCATACTGCTGTGAAGCTGTTGAAAGAATGATGTCACCAAGTACATCAAAAGCAGTATCAAGGGTCTTTGGTTCGTTATACCAAATATTCCCCATTTCAAAACCACCCTTCATGACTGAACCAACATCACACAGACAACAGTTCATTGTGTCCAACCTTGCTGATTGGTCATGTACATATATGTAACCATCCTTACATGCTTGAAGTTCTTCCTGTGTCATAAAGAATTTTCTGTACAGTCTTTTATTCAGGTCATTGAATATCAAGCATCTTTTAGTTGCTACCAATGTGCTGTCAGTGTTTGCATTCTCTTTGTCACCAATGAATCTGATGGATTGTGATTTCTGATATACCTTATCCATCATGTGAACAAAGTCTTTTTTATAGTTGCGATAGTCTTTATATGACTTTGCAATTCTTGGGTCAAACTGTTCCAATGATTCTTCCACAACATTGTGCATGTCTGCAATTGGAATCAGTTCTGTGTTCAGCAATGACAGTCTTAATTCAACAATATCCTTCAGTCTGTCAAATGCTTCATCATCAAGGTCAATCATGACCCTTTTTGCAGATTTTGTGACTGCATTCTTTATCTTCATGAAGTCATAACCTTCATGCGTTCCATCTTTCTTAATTACTTTCATGCAGAATCACCTTTCCTTTCTTCAGTGATTTCTGAACATCAATCACCCTTTGATTGGTAGAACCTGCCCAAGGATAATTGACATCTTTCAATTCTTCAATGAATTCACCATCCACAAGAACATCAACATATTTCATCACTGCTTTCATATATTTGTTATTCATGATGGTTTCCCAATCATAGCCTGTATAAATCCAAATAGTCTTAGTTGGAAACTTCTTTTTGATTTCCTGACACAGACAGAAAACTGTTCCCTTGTTGGTTGAAAATAAAGGGTCACCACCGCTGAATGTAATTCCTGCAATGTGCTTCTTTTTCAGTTCCTTGAAGATTTCCTTCTTTGCTCTGATATCAAATTCAATACCATCATCAGGATTCCATGTCACAGGATTCTGACAACCTTTGCAATGATGACTGCATCCTGCCACCCAAAGAACCACACGCAAACCATCACCATTATTCATGTCATCTTTTGTAATGTTATGATAATTCATCAACAGTTCACCGCCTTTCCACCAAGTTCCACATACTTCTTCATGTACCAATCAGCTTTCTTCATATCTTCAGCACCATTCTTGAACACTGCCCTTTTTCTGTACTTCCATACATTCAACAGGCAAAAATGCTTGACTGCTGTTTTTCCAAAGATTGCTATCATTTCATCAATACATTCCATTCCACCATCCTGACAATAGTGGGATGGATGATTGACAACATCTTCTGCAAATGATAACTGACCATCTATTTCTTCATGTAATTCCATCATCCATCATCCTTTCTACTTAATAAAAATTATTGCTTTCTTACCATTCAATCTGACATCCTTCCTGTCACATCCAAGGTGTTTCTTAATTTCCTTGGTGAAAGTCTGCATTGCAATTCTTGTGAATCCATTTTCATTGCAGAATGTGTCATACCTTGCAAACACTTCTTTGGTTTCATGGTTCAGGATTTCATCTTCTTCCACTTCTTCCAAGAATAGAAGAATTGGATTGTTGTCTTTTTCAAAGTTGTCAACTTCATCCTTGACCTTCTGTGATTCTGTGAATCCCTGATTTGTCAGAACTCTTTTCAATCCTTCAATACCAAGTTTTATCAAGTATTCTGCAACATCCTGTTTCTTTAGCTTCCAAGTGATTCCTGCATCAAAATCGTCATCATCCTTGCTGAATTTAGCATTGAATGGAATGATAACAAGTCTTCTTTTGATTGCTTCAAATCCTTTGTTTCTCATTCTTGGAATCTCATTTGCACTGAATAACAGCTTGACTGTTGGTTTGAAGAAATATGCATCCTGACCTTTGTTTTCTGCCTTGATATCATTTCCACTAACAATCTTCTTGAACTGTGCAATCACCTTTCCTTGCAGGAATTCATCACTGATATCATCACCAATGTTTGCAAGTTTTCCAAACATGGTTGTTGTGCTGAATCGTTCACCAAGTTCATCCATATCAAGTGATACATAGTTTGGTCTTCCAAGCACATTCTTCACCATATCCAAAAATGTTGATTTACCATTTGACCCTGAACCTGTCAGGAAGAATGATTTTGATAATTCATTTTGTCTGAAGAAGCAATATCCAATACATTCTTCAAGTAACGCTCTGATTTCATCATCCTGACAGGATATTTTGTTCAATGTCTTATCACACAATTCACTGTATGCTTCAGGGTTATAATCCCAAGGAATCATGTTTGTAATAACATGGTCAGGACTGAATGGAAGAAGTTCATCCGTTGCTAAGTCATAAAGACCATTTCTGAATGCAATCAGATTTGCATCTGCAACCTGTGTTTCTTCAGGTGTGATGATTTCCAAATACTTTAAGGTTTCCACTCTGTGATTTGCTTTCAGTGTTGGAATCAATTCAACCATCTTGGATTCAATGAATCTGTAACCTGATTTATAAATCCCACCATCATACACATGAAGCTGTCCCTGAATCCTTTTAATGTGATATTCATTCTTCATGTACTGACCAAAAGCATTGTGCAAGAATGTTTTTCCTTTGTAGAAAATTGGTTTTGCAAATGCATCATCCCTTGTGATGACATCCATTTCTTCTTCTGATAATGCATCCTGAAAGATAAAATGATTGATGTTATCTAACACCCTTCTTATTGGTTCTCTGTCCAACATAAGCTGTGACTGAAGAATCAGGATGTATTTGAACAATTCATCATTCCTTCCATCCCCTTCCTGCAAGTCTGCAAGATTGATGGTTGTATTCACAGGAATCAATTCATCAGGAACTTCATCAATGTCATCAGGTTCAAAGGATGGTGGAAATCTATCAACACCATTGACCCTTAGTGGTATGTATGTTGACCCTGAATGAATATCTGCAATCAATCCAACTGCAAGTTTTTTATCCTTTCCACCCTTTTCAATCCTGTGTTCTGTGTCCTTCCAATAGCTGTGAATGTGTCCATTTTCAGGATTTTCAAGAATCAAACAATCCCAATTGTTCTTTTCTGCCATGTCCCAAAACTTCTGTGACAGTTCATCAGTATCAAATGAAATATCAACAAAGTCCTGATTCAGGATTGCACCAAATGACTGATTCCCTTGAACATCATCCCATGAAAGAAGCTGTGCATCCTTGACCTTCATGGTTGCTTTCTTTCCTGTGCCTGTTGCATAGCCTTTGAAGACCATGCTGTTTCCTTTCCAATCCAATCAATTTCACCTTCTTCCTTCACAAATTCCAAATCCTGATAATCTGTCATAAGCTGTGTCTATATACCACTGCTTATTTAGTTGTCTTGGAACTTTGACACCATTCACTTCATCATTGAAGATAAAGCAGTGTTCAGGTGTTCCTTCAACCTTTGCTTTACTACCATCTTTTTTAATTTTCCAAAGTCCACCATCAGATTCATTTACTGATGCAAAGACCCTGACGCATTTTTCATTCAGTTTCTTGGTGTTACCAACAAACCTTGTGAATGTTTTCAATCTGCCTGTTGCAGGATTGATTGCTTTGTGCTTTTCCCAATGTCCACCATGCATAATGCAGTCATACTTTGATGATATCTTCTTGACCATCTGAAATTCCTTCAGGTCTTGACATCCATTGATGGTTGCTTCAATTGGGATTCCCTTGACCAACCTATCAACCAATGCTTTGTTTATGATTGGAAGGTCATAGTCAAGTGGTGACAGTTCTTTCACATAAGCACCTTTTCTTTCTATCTTGCCATTACTAAATATGAATACATAATTGTTGACATCCTTTTCCCAAATAGAACTGATTTCATCAAATTCCAATTCCATATTGCAACGCTTTTCCCATTCAAAACAAATATCATCCATCTGTTCAAATGCTTCATCTGTATCAGGAAGACTGACAATCAGACCATCTGTGTTTGACTGAATCAATTCAAATCCATCAATCACTTCCAAATGTTCTATCAGGTCAATCAGCATCAACTGACCATTCAAGCAGATAAGGTTTGCATTCCTTGGGTCATATGCTAATGAATTGATTGCTTTACTGATTCCATAAGTTCCATTGATGACAATCTTCAATGGTGCTTGTTCTTTCTTTTTACCTGCATGTTTTAATTCAATTCTTCTGTTATAAATCATTTTGAACTTTTCAGGTTTCTTGCTGTTTCTTGTAAGCAGGTTATGAAATATCATTAGTCTTGGATAGAAGGAAGCAACATCAAGATGCCATATCTGCCTACCATGTCCAAGATTCTGATATTTTTCTTTTCCTGCATGGATTCCACCCCAACTGATGTTGTGTTCCAATCCTGCAATAATCATGTTCAATGATTCTGAATACACTTCTTTCTGATTAGTTTTCCCAACCATTGACATGTAAAAATCAATTGCTTTTCTGTATTTCTTTATCTGTATGCAAGGAAGTACAAACAGGTCAAATTCATCATTTCTTCTGACCTTTTCACATTCCAAAATCTTTGCACTGATTTGTGCCTTTGTCAGTCCAATGTCCCTGATTGATAGAACTTCAGGGAACATCTTTATTAGTGACATGATTGCATCAAAGTCTGCTTTCCTTTGCATGAATACTTCAACAGTCTGTTCCACATCATGTCTACAATATTTAACAGTTTCCTGAAGTTCTTCTTCTGTCAGCTTTCTTGGAATATCAAATGGAATGGATGATTCTTTCACCATGTTTCCAAGACTTCCTTCAAAGAACTTCAGTCCCCTGTCAATCTTTGCTTGGAACACATCATATGACAGTAATGGAATTGACCTAAACAGATTTGAAAATGTCCAACCTGCTTTTTCTTTGATAATAATGTGGTCATTGATTTCCTTTGGATTCATGTCACAAAGGATTCCTTTCAGGATGTAATCATCATAATGATGATTGTTGAATCCAACCCATATGTCTGTTTTGTGTTCCTGATAGAATTGTTTAAGGTCAGAAGGTGAATTGATGATGACATGTTCTTTTCTATTGTCCATATCAAGGATGACCACAAGCCAATCCTTGATAAACACTTCAAAGTCAAAGAACAGCATCAGATTCACCTACCTTTCTTTATACTTCATACACATCTTTGATTTTGAATGTGTTATAGCCTTTCTTGTTCTTGCCATATTCAAGAAGGAATTCAAGACTTCCATCAATGGATTCCATCATGTCCATAATCATGTCATTGTACTGACCATATGTTTTGAATTCCACTGTGTCATTGACATCAAGACTTCTAAGGAACTTGTTGACCTGTCCAATCTGCCATCCTTCTGTGATAAGCTGATTCATGAATAAGCAACTGTTTTCAAAGTCACCTTCAAGGATTCTGAACTGAACTGTGAACATTGGTTCACCTGCATGTTTTTCTGAACCACATTCCTTGATTTCCATCTTGTCAATCTTAACTTCATATGTACCAACAGGTACTTCACGATAGTCACCCTGACCACCATTTGCTTCTGCTTCAGCAATATCTTTCTGAAGTCCTTCTGTGTCCACATTCTTATCCCATTTATCAAAAATACTCATTTCATTCACCTTTTTAACCTTTCTTAATCATTTAACATATTTGCAATTCCATTAAGGAAATCAATAAAACTACCAACAACAGCATCTTCAAGTGCTTCTTCATTGGATTTCTTCAATCCACTGTCACCATGTTCTGTTGCTTTCTTGAACAGTTCATCAGGATTGACATCTTTCATTGCATCAACCTTTTCAATATCCACAACTGATTTCATGATTTCTGCACCAACTGTCTTGAAACCTAAGTCTTCAATATCATCCATGAAGACATCAAGCAACTTAGGATTTCTAATCATTTCTGTTTTCAGAATCATTGTGATTCCTTTGGTTGCATCCTTTGCACCATATCTGTTTCTAACATCCACGATTGTTTCAACAATGTGGTCATAAATTCCTGCTTCCTTTAATACTTCAATAAATTTCTTCATGATTATCTTTCCTTTCTTGTTCTTCTTTTTCTTGCAGGTTTTTCTTCCCCTGCACCTGACAACTTCTTAATACCTTCACCAAATTCTTCTTTGGTGATGACCTTCATGACTTCCACACCATCAACAATCATGTCAACAGAATCACCTGCATGTTTCATCACATAATTGTCATTCTTGATATCATGGAAGTATGTGTCTGCATCCAAGACAACTGTTTCTGAATCAGTGTTGGTTGTTCCATCCTGAACAGGTTCATCAGAAGATTCTTCAACAGGTTCTGACTGTGTGCGTGATTTTCTTCCCCTTCTTGATGGTGTTTCTTCAGCAGTTTTTTTTGCATCTTTCTGAATTTCTTCAGCATGTTTGGCAAAAAAATTTGCTTCATCATACACTTTCAAAAGTTCATCCCAATCCAAAGGAATTGATGTGGTCTTGATGTTCTTTAATCTTCCACCGCCAAAGATTACTTCATTGGATTTGAAATTCAATGTTCTTGTTTCATCATCTTCCACAACTACCCTTGCCACAATGTCAACCATACCTGCAATCTTGTTTGCAACCTTGTCTGCAATGTTTGGTTTGATTGCTGTGATTTTATCACCTGACTTCTTTGTGATGTCCTTTGAAGTATCTTCATGAGAAATCAACACAATGTTTTCATAGTCAAGATTCATCAATCTTCTGATGGTTGATAAGAATTCTGTTCTTACCTTGTCCCATGCTCTGAAGCTGTCATCTGATTCATGTGTGATACCTAATCTGTCATACATGAATAATCTGCATGATTCATAAGTATCTTCAAGAAGGTCAACAATAATAGTCTTAAATCCATTCTGACCTGCTGTCTTTTCAAGTTCATCAATAGCTTTCTTGAAGACATCCCATGCAAGAATCTTCTGTCTTCCTTCCATTGTGTCCTTGATAGGTAAATACTGCATAGTAACAAACTGAATGTTTCCATCAGTATTCAGATTCAATGGTGAAGGTGCTGAATCCATAAATGTTGTTTTTCCTGAAAATGCACCACCATAAATCCATAATTTTCTTTTGGTTGTCTTTCCAACCTGTCTTCTTTCTGCACTTGGTAAAATCATATAGTCCAATCCTTTCTGACAATAGTCTTTATATTCACACCAATCACACAAATAAGATTCATTCTTTTCACACTTATCTGTTAGACCAATGTTCATACACGTTTCATAAAAATCTGCAACTTTTGAAGGGTCATAAACCACTTCTTTGATTTGAATTTCCTTTGCTTCAAGTTCTTCATATATTCTGTTCCTGAAGTCCTGAAGTGTTTCTGTTTTCTTCTGTCTAATCTGAACCTTTGGAACAAACACAAAATACATTTTCCTGATGTGCTTTCCTGTGATTCTTTCAAAGAAATATTTGTATACATGCAACTGTCTTGATTCCATATAATGGTCAATGTTATTTGAATACTTGAAATCATACAAATCAAACTGACCATGTGGAAGACCTGCATCATGCTTGGTACATGGAACAATCAAGTCTGCTGTTCCTTCATAAACATCATTCTTGAAATTGACTTCATGAAATCCTTCAGGAAGAAGTTCTTTCATCTTTGGAATCCAATATTCAAGTTTGATAATTTCATTGATGTGTGCATCTGTGATGATAGGATATGAATCTTTGTATTCCTGAATAGCTGTTTCCATATCCTTTTCCATTCCCCTGTGAATTGCTGTTCCAAGAATCAATGGATTTGCAGGGTCATCTGTTGGAAGCACTTCAATGTTCTGTCTGTATCTGAAATCAAATCTTGCAGGACAATTTTCAAAACATTCTGTTGTTGAAAAATGAAAATTATCCATCTGACCACCTTCTTTTCAATAAGTCATAATTGTATGTAGTGTTTGCATCATCCACCTTCAAGCAATCAATGAAGTTCTTGAACAATTCAAAATGGTCAGGATAAAGAAGAATTCCATATCCACCTGCTTCATCAATCTTCTTCAGGTTGTGAATCTGAAGTGGTGAAGGTTTTCCATTCTTTGCCTTGACTTCAATTCCAAGGAATCTTCCATTGCAACATGCAAGGATATCAGGAACACCTGCTTTGGTGAATTCACCACCGCCCCAATATTTAATGAAATAGCAGTTATTTGATTTCAGGAAAGACTTGATTCTGTTTTCAAAATTCTTTTCTGATGCCATGTGTTCACCTACTTCACTGTAATTCTTACTGATGCACTAACATTGGAAGTCTTTGAATATGCTTCAACAATGTCAGGATGGTCTGCTTTCAGTTTCTTGGAATCAATGGCTGTTCTTGTCGTTGGTGCAACATACATAAATTTAACTTTTGCATTCTCAAATGACTTCACACCATGTTCTTCCATTGCCTGAAGCAACTTCTGTTTCATCAGCTTTTCCTGTTCTTCCAATTTCTTCTTCTGAACTGTAATGTCTGTGATTGCTTTCAGTACATCAGGAACTGTTGATTCAATAACTTGAAGGTCAGTTTCTTCAACCTGTTCTTCACACACCTTTGCAATGTCCTGACACACATCATTGCATGTGTCCTTCTTATCACAGAAATAACAGCAATTTGTACATTCATTTTTATCATCAATAGCAACTTTACATTTCATCATAATATTCACCTTCCTTTTCTAATCTTTCATAATATGGTTCTGTATCAGTCACCCAACCATTTGCATACAACACAAGACATATCCATATGAAATTGACTAACATGATGACATATGGTTGCCAACTGATAATGCAGTCAATCCAACATATCCAATAAATCAGCGAAAATACATTTATTGCAGTCAAGGCTTTGATTACAAAGTTATGAATTTTTCTTTTCATCTTCTTTGAACAATTCATCTGTGAAATCCTTCCTTTCTTCCAATGTGTGCAGGATTTGTTCTTCAACTGTTCCCTTGCAAATCATCAGATAATAGAAGCATGTTTTTTCTTGACCAATCCTGTGAATCCTTTTCTTGGACTGTTCAAAATCTTCTGATGACAATGGAAGCGAAAAATAAATGACTCTGTTGCACTTCTGAAGATTCAGTCCTTTGGATGCTGATTGATACTGACATAAGGTCACACTGTTTGATTCCTGTTCATAGGCTGTCAGGTCTTTGGTGTGTCCATTGATTTCTGAAATTGGTCTGTCAAGTTCCTGACATATCTTCTTCATGTTCCATAATTCATCATTGAATGAATAGAATACAATCAATCTTTCCTGTGTGGATTCAACCAAGTCTCTGAATGCATCCAACTTGTTTTGATTGAATTGACTGCATATCTGTCTGCTATAAAGCAATTTTGTCAATGATGTATCACCAACCAATTCCTGACCTTCTATTGTTACAATACAATCCTTCTGAAACTTCCAATATTCTTTAGGTGCTTTCAATCTGATGTGTGTGAATACCTGTTCAGGTAATTCATAACATTCTTCAGTCTTCTTGAATATTGCACCATGTTCACGCATTTTAGATTTCAACCTATCAATGTTTTTATATGGGTCTTCTTTGTCCACAATCTTGTGTTGAAAACCACCTGAATCAATTGTTGTCCAATTCACATATTGCCTGTTATACAAGTCTTCTGAAATCTTCCAACCTAGCAGGTGGACTTGTGTCCATAGATTTTCATATTTACCACCAACAGGTGTTCCTGAAAGAAGAATCACATGTGCAGGTTTCATCTTCAGGATGAATTTTGTCTGCTTTGCTTTCTGATTCTGTATCAAAGATGATTCATCAAGCATCAATGTGAAATCATATAAGTCAAGCAATTCTTTTCTTCTCCAAGCCAATTCATAATTGATAACACCAACTATGAAGAATCTTTGTCCTTGTGACAGTCCATGATATTCACCAAGCTGTTTCTTATTGGTAAGGTCAAACACCTGCATCTGATAGTTATCTGTGAAGTGTTCCACCCAATCCTGAACCTTTGATTTCTGACACACAATCAGATTCACTTTGCATCCAAATCTTTTCATCATTTCTGACCCTGTGAATGTCTTCCCAAGACCCATATCATGATAAACTGCAATGTTGTCAAAGTCCTTTGTTTCCTGCAATGCTTCTTGCTGATGTGGAAACAGGGAAATCATATCTTGATGCCTGTCACATCTTCAAAGATTTCTTTGTCAAAGTTTGGCATTGCTTTGATGATGTTTTTGTATCTTTCAGAAAGTGAATCCCACCATAACTGTCCACATTCTGATTCATCAAGAATCTTTAAGTAACCACCAACAACTTCATATTCAGGATGCTGTTCTTTTTCTTCATCAGTCATATCATCTGACCAAATCCAATCAACAACATTTCTTGGAATCTGATTCAACAGATATCTTGCATCTGAATTTAACCAATCACGATAAGTCCAATCTGAAGGTTTATTGAATAAGAAGATTTTTAGTTCTTCTGTGTTGAAGCATCCATTGGAAAAGTTAGTCTTGTTCCAATCACCGCTGTTCCGATTACCGCTGTTCCAATTACCGCTGTTCCGATTACCGCTGTTCCGATTACCGCTGTTCCAATCACCGCTGTTCCGATTACCGCTGTTCCGATTACCGCTGTTCCGATTACCGCTGTTCCAATTACCGCTGTTCCAATTACCGCTGTTCCGATTACCGCTGTTCCAATCACCGCTGTTCCGATTACCGCTGTTCCGATTACCGCTGTTCCGATTACCGCTGTTCCAATTACCGCTGTTCCAATTACCGCTGTTCCGATTACCGCTGTTCCAATTACCGCTGTTCCGATTACCGCTGTTCCGATTACCGCTGTTCCAATCACCGCTGTTCCGATTACCGCTGTTCCAATTACCGCTGTTGCAATCACCGCTGTTCCGATTACCGCTGTTCCAATTACCGCTGTTGCAAAGACCTGCATTTCCTTTTCCAAGGTTGACCATTCTTAAAACATCTTCCCAACTGATTTCTTCAACAATCTGAATTTTGTTGGTGCAACATTTGCTATCATCTGATTCTTCATCAATTTCACCCAATGCAATGACCTTTGCAACTTTGTTGTCAGGATTGAATGGATAATAATTGAAGCAGTCCTTTAATTCTTTGCAAAAATGAAATCCTCTGTTGCAACAAGAAGGTGTGACATCTTCTTCAAATATCTTTCCTACTTCATATTGAAATCCCCTGCATGTCCAATCAGGTTCAAAAACTTTATAACCTTCCATAATGTTCTCCTTTCTATGACACAGTGATTCCTGTGTGTTCTGTGAATTTTTGTGGACTAATGTAATAAGTCCATTGTGTTGACATCTTAACTGCATAACCAAAAGGGAAGATTCCCTTCTGAAGACCTATCCTGATGAACTGTTCTGACACATTCATCAGTTCTGCAACTTCTGAAACTGATATTCTATTCTTCATAATCTTCTGTGTCAGTGATTTCAAGGAACTCTTTAATTCTCTGAAGCTGTTCCTGATTGGTTCTTTTACCTTTCAGTAAATCAGATACATAAGAAATTGTGATTCCTAATTCATTTGCAAGGTCTGTCATTGTCATATCCCTATCAATCAATGCATGTCTGACCTGCTTTTCAAATTCTGACATCATTTTCACCTACCTTTCATAATTTATTCAGCAAGTGCGTAAAAATTCAGCATAAAATATTGACAAATTGCTGAAGATGTTCTATCATATGAAGTACCACCAACATATATTTAAAACATCAAGCGACTTTTGTTTATATCAGTCTGCTGAATTAGTTCTGCACCTGACACTATGTATATTAGCAGTTCTTCAGCAGTTTGTCAACACTTTTCGCTGAATTTATTCTGCACTTTTTTAAGAAAGGGGAATTGCTATGGAATTTATAGACAGAATCAACCAATTATGTAAGGAAAGAAAGATATCTAAAAGACAGTTAGAAAGGGAAGCAGGTCTTGGTGCAGGGTCTTCATCTAAGTGGAAGACATTCACACCAAATAATACAACCATGACCAAACTTGCAAATTACTTTGGTGTTTCAATCAGTTATCTGACAGGTGAATCAGAATATAAATCTGAACAAGAAGCAATGTGGGATGCACAGTATAATTCAAAAGCATTATCAGATGAATCAACAAGGATTGAAAAAGGATGCAGGATTCCTGTTCTTGGTCAGGTAGTTGCAGGAATCCCAATTGAAGCTATTGAAGAAGTATTGGATTGGGAAGAGATACCATTCAGACTTGCACAGACAGGTGAATTCTTTGGTCTTCAGGTCAAAGGTGATTCCATGTCACCAAGAATGCAAGCAGGTGATGTTCTGATTGTCAAACAACAGTCTGATGCAGAATCAGGTGATATTGTGATTGCACAAGTGAATGGTGACAGTGCTTGTGTGAAGAAGCTGTTGAAACAGGATGATGGAATTGTTCTTCAATCTTTCAATCCTATATATGCACCAATGTACTTTTCCAACAAGGACATCATTGAAAAGCCTGTTCAAATCATTGGAAGGGTCATTGAAAACAGACAGAAATTCTAAGAAGGGATGTGATAATATGTCAATGCGATTCAGGAAGACAATCAAATTGGGAAAAGGTGTGAATCTAAATTTCAACAAAAATTCTGTTGGAATATCTGTTGGAAGTAAAGCAGGAAGAATCACTGTAAATTCAAAAGGAAGAAAGACAACAACCATGCATACACCAATCAAAGGTGTCAGTTTTGTCAATACACAGTCATCATCAAATAAAACACATTCAGAAGCTGTTTATGTTCCACCAAAAGAAAAGAAGGAACTGAAGACAAGTAAAGGAATGATGATTGCGACAATACTTCTTGGATGGTTAGGTGTCCAAAGATATGCATCAGGTCAAATTGGTTTAGGAATTCTTTATACTTTGACCTTTGGATTGTTTGGAATCGGATGGATTTATGATATTTACAAGGAAATCAAGTTCGTGCTGTTCTAGGTGTTCTTTGTGTTCTTGGTGTTTTATCTATAATACTTTTAAGAAAATAAAGATGAAACACTAAAGGACTAAGAAAAATATAAATATATATAGTAGTATACAACCAAGAACACCAAGAACACAAAGAACACCAAGAACAAAAAAAATAAGACCCAACTATTGGAAGTAGTCAGGTCTTATCAAAGGATTGTGCTATACACACAAATTTAACCAAAATAAGTATAACACAACCCTTTGTTAAAGTCACCCAATTTTAAGAAAGGATGTGTTTATTTATGCGTTTACCAAATGGTTTTGGAAGTGTTTATAAGTTATCAGGCAATAGAAGGAAACCTTGGGTTGCAAGGAAGACAACAGGATGGACTTTTGATGAAGAAAAACAGAAGTCTTATCCAATCTATGCCTTTGTGGGATATTATGAAAGTAGAAAAGAAGCATTGACCGCCCTTGCAGAATATAACAAAGACCCTTATGATTTACACCATAACACAATCACTTTTGCTGAAGTATTTGAAAAGTGGTCTGAAGTGCATTTTCCAAAGGTATCAGAATCAAATGTGAAAGGATATAAAGCATCATTCAGAACCTGTGAGAAATTACACAACATGAAGTTTGTGGAAATCAAACTTGACCACCTGCAACAAGCAGTTGATGAATCAGGAAAGAACACCCCAACACTGAAGAAGATGAAAATCATGTTTGGTCTGATGTATGATTATGCTGTCATGCATGAAATTGTGACTGCTGATAAAAGGGACATGGTCAGATATGTTGATATTACTAAGGCAGGAAACCCAAATGCATACAACAGGAAACCATTCAACAAGAAGCAAATCAATATGGTTTGGAAGGTCAAAGATTCTAATACATATTATTCTGTCATCCTGATGCTGATATATACAGGTGTCAGAATTGGTGAATTGCTTGACCTGAAGAAGGAAGATGTTCATCTTGATGAAAGATGGTTCTATGTAAGGGAATCAAAAACAGAATCAGGAATCAGGGAAGTTCCAATTGCTGAAAAGGTTGTTCCATTCTTCCAATATTGGTTAGACAGGGATTGTGAATATCTGATTTGTACACCTGATGATAAGCATTTTCTTTATAGAAACTACTATGACAGTTATTGGACACCATTGATGGAAGAATTGAAACTTCAACACCGCCCACATGACACAAGACACACCTGTGTGTCATTGCTTACTGAAGCAGGTGTTGATGAAAGAATAATCAAGAAGATTGTTGGTCATAAGGGACAAGGTGTCACTGAAACAGTTTATACACATATTGAATTACCATTTAAACTTGAAGCTATAAATAAGATATAAAACAAAAGACCTGATATAACAAATCGTTATATCAGGTCTTATTTCTTAATAGTAATAATAGAAGAATTTCACCACTTTTCTTGTTTCTAGTGTGTTACTAACTTGTTACTATTAGACACAAATTCTTAGATTTTGACAAAAAGAAAAGACCCAAGAAATATTGAATTTCCTTGGGTCTTCTGTATTCTCTGACAGTCTTGAACTATCGTTTAGAGAATTGTGGAGCACGACGAGCTGCTTTAAGACCGTATTTTTTACGTTCTTTAGCACGAGGGTCACGAGTAACGAATCCTGCAGCTTTTAATACTGGACGGTAGTCTTCACTAGCTTCCATTAAAGCACGAGTAATTCCGTGACGCATAGCACCAGATTGACCAGTGTATCCTCCACCTTGTACGTTGATAATCACATCAAATTGATCAACTGTGTTAGTGATTTCTAATGGTGATTTAACAACCATACGTAAAGTTTCCAATGGAAGGTATTCTTCCAAAGTTTTTCCGTTGACTACGATATTACCTGTACCTGGACGTAAAAAGACACGAGCAACAGATTTTTTACGACGTCCAACGCCATGATATTGAACAGTGTTAGATTTTTTCATATTCTATTCCTCCTTATCCTCTTACCTTCAATTCAACAGGTTTTTGAGCAGCATGTGGGTGTTCGCTACCAGCGTATACGAATACGTGTCCACGTTGTACATCACCTAATTTAGTGTGAGGTAACATACCTTTGATTGCTCTTTCAACCCATTCAACAGGGTATTTCTCTTTCATTTCTTTAGCTGTACGCACACGCATACCTCCAAAGTATCCAGAGTGGTTGTAATACTTTTCAGTATTCAACTTGTTTCCAGTCATTTCGACCTTGTCGGCATTGATCACAATTACATAATCACCACAGTCAACATTTGGTGTGTATGTAGGTTTGTGTTTTCCTTTTAATACATGAGCACAAGTTGAAGCCAAACGTCCTAAAGTTTGTCCGTTTCCATCAACTACATACCATGTACGTGTTACATCGGCAGGTTTTGCCATAGTAGTTTGACGCATATCTAATTTCCTCCTTGATTTGAGCGTTTACCGGGGCTCAAAAGGCCAGAGTTTAGCCATCTAATATGATATGCAATATCCCTATAAAAGTCAATGAAAAAAGCAAAAAGTTTAGCTTTATTTTTGCTAAACTTTAATCTTGTTTTCTTTTATTTTTTTATAATTAATCGAAGGAATATCATCTATGATTTCTACATCAAATTCAGATAGTTTTTCTAAAGCAGAATCATACCATTTTTTATTTAAATCGCCTACCTCATGTGCATCCATACCAATGATAGCCTTGACATCATATTGACCGGCAATTTGCCAGAATCTAGAATGTGGATACTCTTCATAGCCCATACGTAAATTATGCTGCATACCCAACACATTAAATTCTAATGGAACATTATAATCTTGACTTGTCTTACAAATTCTGTGGAATCCCTCTTCGATTTCTGGTGTTATTACACCACCTGTACTTTTTAAAATCAATTCTGGATGTGCCAAGTATGCATACATACCCGTTTTTATACCTTCCACACAAGTATCAAAATAGCCTTTAATATATTTTCCTTTCGCTCCACCTAAATAAAAATGATCCTCATCTGTACCATAATAATGATTGCCAAAAATCAAATAATCAATTTCATTTTCAATACAGAAATCCAATAACCAATCCATATATTTAGGAAAGTATTCTGCTTCTAAACCAAAACGAATCTCAATCTGCTTCTTATATCTATCTTTCAGATATAAAACGCTATCTTTATAATCATCAAATTCATCAAGCTTCATACGCATATGCGCCACAAAATCGGAGTCATATTTCCAACACGCATGATCTGAAAAGCCCAATACTTCAAAACCGTTTTGTATGGCAGTACGAACAAATTCTTCATCATTACCAAAGGCATGATGACAACGTGAAGTATGTGTATGAAAATTAGTTTGTTTCATTGTATTTTACCTCCACTAAATATAATCCGCAACTCGGTGCATTATAACGACATGCCGACTTATCTTTCGCATCTAACATTCCTTGCACATCATCAATATCTATCTTATGTTGACCTACCGCAATTAAAGTACCCGTCATCATTCGAACTTGATACCTTAAAAAACCTGTACCCTCAAAGATAAACTGCACATCTGTACCTTCTTCATTAATTTCAATATTTGAAATCGTTTTAACTCTAGGCTTTCTAGGATCGATTTTACTTGAGGCAAAACTCGTAAAATCATGAGATCCCAAGAATACTTTTGATGCATTTTTCATCGCCTCAATATCCAATTTTTTGGTTAATAAATTACGATATTTATAATTAAAAGGATTCTTTATATCGTACGAACAATAATAATCATAACGTTTGCCTACAGCACTAAAACGTGCATGAAAATCATCGGGCATTTCTTCCGTTTTTAAAATACGAATATCTTTAGGAAGCAATGCATTTAATGCTCTTTCATATTGAATAGCCGGAATATTTTTATTTGTTTCAAAATGAAAGACCTGACCAAACGCATGAACACCAGCATCCGTTCTTCCACTCGCAACAACATCCACATTCTCTTTAGTAATTTTGTACAAAGCTTCTTCAATCACTTGTTGAATACCTAACGCATTCTCTTGTTTTTGCCAGCCTGCATAATTAAAACCATCATAGCTGACAAGTGCTTTTACAATCATAATACCCAAATACCAATACAAACACAAAGAACGACAACACTTAAAATCATTGAAGCATAATCGATAGTCTGCATCTTTAACACTTTGTAACGTGTTCTTTTTATAGAAGGATCATACCCTCTAGCTTCCATCGCATTCGCAAGTTGATCTGCACGATCAAAGGCAGAAACAAATAGCGGAACAATTAAAGACAAAATAGCCATGATTTTTTCTTTAATACTCCCATTTTCTAAATCCACACCACGACTTGCCTGCGCATTCATAATACGCTGTGTTTCTTCAATCAATGTTGGAATAAAACGCAACGCAATACTGATCATCATCGCAATAATATGAGCTGGTACACCAACCTTTTCAAAAGGCTTCAACAATTTTTCAATTCCCAAAGTCAAATCCAAAGGCTTTGTTGTTGCTGTTAATACAGTTGTGATAATGACCATCAACATTAAACGAACCACAATATACAACGTTTGATTTACGGCATCACTATAGATTGTAAACCCTTTGATTGAAAACAAAGGTGTTCCTGTTTTAATAACCAATAGGTTAATAACCAACAAGAAAGCCATCATCCATAACATTGGTTTCATTGTTCTTAAGGCATATTGAATATTTAGTTTTGATAAATATAAACTAAATAAAATAAATGCACCAATGATCGCATATCCAAGGACTCCTGCAGGAATAAATATCGCAACCATTAAAAACAACATGATCATGATCTTAGATCGAGGATCCATCTTATGAACCACAGAATCTAATGGCATATATTGTCCTAACGCAACATTATTCATGTTTCTTCACCTGCTTTTCTATTGAATCCACAAGTGAATTCATATCCATAATATCTGGATCCATCTCAAATCCATTTTCTTCTAATTGCATCTTTAAACGCACAATACTAGGCGGATTAATACCAATCTCTTGTAGATATTCAGGATGCTTAAAAAATTCCTTCACATCCGCTTCCTGCGTTACTTCACCATGACTTAACACAATTACATGATCACAATAATTCATGACATGCTCCATATCGTGAGTTACTAAAAGAACGGTTTTGCCTTCCTTTTTATTTAAGTTCATAAACAAAGTCATCATTTCTTGAGCACCTTGAGGATCAAGACCAGCAGTTGGCTCATCTAAAACTAAAACTTTTGGATTCAATACTAAAATACCGGCAATCGCAACACGACGTTTTTGTCCTCCACTCAAATCAAAAGGAGAACGATCCAAATAACTTTCATCCAAACCTACAACAGGCAAGACTTTCTTTACTAGTTGGGAAGCATCTTCTTCACTTGTTCCAAAGTTTTTTGGCCCAAACGCAATATCCTTACCAATCGTTTCTTCAAACAATTGATATTCAGGAAACTGGAATACAAGTCCAACTTCTTTTCTCAATTGCTTCACATCTTTGATTTTCAACAAAGGCTGAATATGGAAACCACAAATATCCAAAGTACCCGCTGTTGGAATCAACAAACCATTTAAATGTTGAACCAAAGTTGATTTACCAGAACCCGTCTGCCCAATAATAGCTGTAATTTTCCCTTCTGGAATTGAAAGATCAATACCTTTTAATGCAGCACGCGAAAAAGGGGTATTTTCATTATATGTGTGCTCTAACTTCTTTATTTCAATCGACATAATTTTTCTACCACCTCATCTAAACGACATACATTTTCCTTAAAAATCCCACGCTTCTTTAATTCTTTAGAAATCTTTAACGCAAAAGGAATATCCAACTGCATTTTAGCTAGCTTATCTTCCTGTTTAAAAATATCCATTGGTGTTCCCTGCATCGCAATCTCACCATTTTCTAATACAATGACATTTTCAGATTGAGCAACCTCTTCCATATCATGTGTAATTGATAAAATAGTGATATTTTTTTCCTCATGTAACTTGCGAATCTGTGCATTAATACTTGCCTTACCTTGAGGATCTAACATGCTTGTCGATTCATCAAAAATTATAATATCAGGTTCAATTGCTAAGATACCCGCAATCGCTACACGCTGTTTTTGTCCACCCGATAATTTAGTCGGCTCTGCACTTAAAAAATCCGTCATTCCAACACGACTTGCGACATCTTCAATAATCCCCTGCATCTTTTCTTGTTCTACACAATGATTTTCTAAACCAAAGGCAATATCATCTGCCACTGTAGAACCAATAAATTGATTATCTGGATTTTGGAATACTATTCCAACATGACTTCTCAATTCATATACACTTTCTTCATTTAGTTCTTGACCTAAAATTTGAATTTTTCCCTTTTTCGCTTCCAATAAACCAATGATTAGTTTTGCCATTGTACTCTTACCAGAACCATTATGTCCAATAATCGTTGTATAGCTTCCTTTTGGGATTGAAAAAGAAACATCTTTTAATATATCATTTTCCCCATCATAGGAAAAAGTTAAATGTGAAACTTCAATTGCTTCCATCACATATCCTCCACCATAAACGGAACTATTATACCATATTAAAATGGCTTGAGCACCCTCAAGCCACTATTTGTTAAAATGAAATCCTTTATATTTAGCACTCGTGTTTGTACATGCATTTACAAGTGTGTCTGACAAAATTTTTAAATCACTTTCATTTACACCCTCATGATAAACTACATCCACAAGTTTGTCTTCATCATCATATGAAGAAGTTAATCCATTTTCAGCAATTTCTGTTTGAAATTGTTTAGCCGCCTCCTTAGAATCAAAACTATATGTAAGTGTGACCGGAAGAATTTCTTCTACAGCATCTTTAAATCCCATAATATCCGATTCCATATTTTTTAATGGACTTACACTTGGTTGAATCTCTTTTTCAATAGGTTCATCAATATCTGGACATAAGAATTCATCTAGCTCTTCCCGTCTTTGTTTATCACGACGTACTTTACCAGCAACTGCACATGCACCAACTGTAATGGTTGCAGCACCTACTAAAAATTTAAAAAGATTCATAATTATTTCCTCCTTGTAATGGCAACTCCGTCTCCATAATCATAAAATGCTGTTTCATAATTGGAAAGTTCTGCCAAATACGTATGATAATCATGGATCTTACGAACCAATTGGCGGGTATTGCGATTACGCGACAATTCAGGATGTTCTACAAGTCCATGAAAATTCATGTTATCTGATACAATTATACCATTCTCATTCAAATGGATACAGTATTTATCAAAAAAACGTCGATATTGTGCTTTAGCTGCATCAATAAAAATACAGTCAAACATACCATCTACATCTACTTCAAGAGCATCCCCTTCAATCAATGTGATTTGGTCAGATAATCCACTTTCCTCAATATTCTTTTTTGCCTGAACGATCATGTCAGGATTTCTTTCAATTGTGACAACTTTCATTCTAGAATCTAACTTAGCTACTTCAATAGATGTACGCGCAATTGCAGTTCCTAACTCCAAAAATGACAGGCATTGATTTTCTTTAAGTTTTTCTAACAAGAACTTTAACCCACCATCCATCATAATAGGCACTTGATGTTCTTTTGCGTATTGTTCTAAATCACTCATTTTAATTCTCCTTAAAAGAAAAGTGAAGTAGTAACTACTACTTCACGAATTGTACAATTGCCATTGGAGCTGCATCTCCACGACGGATACGTG
>OLRA01000585.1_pt1 | contig 49736 bp, 47 predicted proteins | sample 1673011 | NCBI WGS metagenome assembly OLRA01 (sample SAMEA3136746, study PRJEB25190) | human gut metagenome | reverse complement strand
CGGCGTGTCGGCCTGGATGATGGCCGCCGGAAATGAGACTATGGATGACCTGAGCAAAACCAACGACATCAGTCTGGAAAACAAGCGGGTGGAGACCATTGTGGTGCCGCCCCAGACGGAGAAGGAGACGGAGGATTCCGCTGCGGCAGAGACCCTGCCTGAACAGGATGCAGCGGCACTGCCCCAGGAAGAGGAGAGCACTCTGGAGACACAGCCTGAGGATGCCACCCAGGTATGGCATGAGGGGGACGTGATGGAGGTTATGGCTCCGACGTATATCTGGCCTGTGCAGGGCGAGCTGGAGAGAGCGCACCAGATGGACTCTCTGGCCTATGACGTGACTATGCGTGATTGGCGTACCCATGAGGGTATTGACATTACTGCTGCCCTGGGCACCGCCGTCACCGCCGCCCACTCCGGAACTGTGTCGGCTGTTGAGGCCGATGACCTCTATGGTACCGTGGTGACCATAGATCACGGAGACGGCAGCAGCAGCGTGTACGCAAATCTGGCGGATACCCCCACGGTGAGCGTGGGCGAGTGGGTGGACAGCGGCACCATTATCGGTTCCGTGGGAACCACTGCCCTGTGCGAGATAGGTCAAGGTACCCACCTGCACTTTGCGATTTTTGTGGACGGCCAGAGTGTTGACCCTCTGACTTATCTGCCCGCATGAGCATAAAAAGTCAAACCTGAAATTGAAATGCCTCAGCCTGGAGCCAATGCCGCTTCGGGCTGAGGCATTTTTACCCGGAGAGTCAATCAGATTAGGCTTAAGAACTTCTCGTTTATTAAGAAATATTTATTGTTTTTCGATAAATAATTCTTGACAAACAATATCCACAGTGCTATGCTCCAGATACATGAAAAGAAAGGGAGCGGTAGGATGAACTGGAATAAGGACAGGAGCATAGTCCTTTCCCAATTTTGTGTGTGCGCCTTTGGCCTGCTGCTGGCGGTGCTGGATGTATTCGGCTACTGGCTGGTGGGCTTTTTTATACAGCTGAGGAACATGAACTGGCAGCTGGGAGCGATGATATTGGCGGCAGTGTATGTGTGCAGCGTCTTTGCCTGGATAGTGCTGTGGCGGCTGTGGAAGCTGCTGGGAAACATAAAGACCGGTCTGGTCTTTATCCCGGAGAATATAAGCCACATGCGCTCGGTGAGCTGGTGCTGCGCCGCCGTAGCTCTTGTGTGCCTCCTGGCCACCTTGGCCTATCTGCCCTTTTTTGTCTGCGCCATGGCCTCGGCCTTTATGGCCCTGATAGTCCGGATAGTTAAGAACGCCTTCCAGCAGGCTCTGCTGATGAAGGACGAACTGGACTTTACGGTGTGAGGGTGGGGTTATGGAAATACTTGTGAATCTGGATGTGATGATGGCAAAGCGAAAGATATCTGCCACGGAATTGGCCCAGCGGATAGATATCAGCCCTGCCAATCTCTCCATTCTGAAAAACAACAAAGCCAGGGCCATACGTTTTTCCACCCTGATGGCTCTGTGCCATGAGCTGCAGTGCCAGCCGGGGGATATACTGGAATTTATTGACGACTGAGGAGGCAGACATGGACGAAAACAGGCTGAATGAAAAGACGGAGTTTCCCCTGAAACCTGGGGAGCTGATCTGCGCTCTGCTCATGTACCCAGCGGCATACATATATATACTTGTCTTCGGCTCACGGAACGACAGGATATGGTTCGGCGTCTTTGTGCTGCTGTTTATAGCCATGACCGAGCTTTTGAACCGGGGCAGACCCCATCCCAGAGAAAGCTGGGTGTGGCTGGGCTGCGTTGTGGTGATGAGCGTATGCGCCGCTTTTGACTTGAGCCGGGTGTGGAATTACGGATTGACGATGATGATGGTGCATCCTCTGGCGGTGTGGTGGGTCCTGAGCCGCAGCGGCCGTCTTGCGGAGGGGGAGAGCGGGCATCTGCTGCCCCTGGACGCCGTAAACGGTTTCTTTACCATACCCTTTGGAAATTTTGCCCTGCGCATTCGCTGCATTGTCCAGGGCCTGAGAGGCCGGGGCCGGGGAGAGAGCACGGATAAAAAACGGCCCTGGGCGGCGCTGCTGGCAGTGCTGGCGGCTTTGCTGCTGCTGAACGGAGCCCTCACGGAACTTGCGGAGGCCGACCAGGGATTCGGCAAGCTTACGGCGGATATCCTGGACCTGTTCAGCTTTGACCTGGGCGACCATTTTGCCACCTATGTCTTTCGGTTTATAGTCAGCCTGCCGGTGGGGGCTTGGATCTTCGGCCTTATAGCCGGGAGTCTGCGCACCGATGAGGAGAAGCTCCGGGCCCAGGCGGCGGCGGTAAACGGCTTCCTTCCAAAGCTGCGAGCTGTGCCGGAGAGAGTGTGGACCGTGGTGATGGCGGTGTTTGCTGTGGTGTATTTCCTCTTCTTCGCTGTACAGAGCAGTTATCTGTTCGGTGCCTTCACCCGGACGCTGCCGGAGGATTTTACCGTGGCTCAGTACGCCAGGGAGGGATTCTTTGAACTGTGCCGGGTTATGGCCATAAACTTCAGCCTCCTGTATCTGGTGAGCCGCAGCAGTGCAAAGCCCATACGGGAGGATAAGGTGCAGCGCATCACTGCCACCCTGCTGATAATTGCGGGAATGATATTTGCAGTGATAGCCATGTCCAAACTGGTTCTGTATATAATGTGCTTTGGATTTACCCCCAAGCGGCTGCAAAGCAGCTGGCTGGTGCTGCTGCTGTTCATGGGCTGCGTGGCCTGCCTCTACAGCCTGTGGACGGGGAAGAAGAGTTTCAAATACTGGATGATGTACGGGGCTGTCAGCCTGGCGCTGCTGCACCTGTATTGAGGAGGGAGAGAAATGGTGCCTGTGCTTTTGCCTGCTGTAGCCTTTGCCCTGCCGGCAGTAGTCATAATGCGCAATGAAAAGCGACCGGTGAGGCGGCCCTGGCTCTTTTCCCTGGGCAGCTTTGCCGCCGCCCTGGGGGCTCTGTGCCAGGAGCTGTGGGTCTTTTACCTCCGAGCCGATAAAGGGGATGTGTCCGGCATACTGGATACCGCCGGGGCGGTGCTGGTCATAGGAATAGGGATAAGTCTTGTATGCCTGCTGCTGAACCTGATAGCTCTGGGCCTGAGCTGGGGCGACGGGGAAGAGTCCTGCTGAAAAGTGTCGGAAAACAAAGGAATCGCTCTTGCATTTGCCGTAAGTATTCGGTACAATACAAGGGCGATTTTTTCTTTTTTCGAGGTATTTATGGGAATCAGATCTCTAGTAGGCGACAGGGCCTTCTACCGGCGGCTTTTCACCGTCATGCTGCCCATCCTGGTGCAGAACATTATCACCAACTTTGTGAACCTGCTGGACAATGTCATGGTGGGGCAGGTGGGCACCGAACCCATGTCCGGCGTGGCCATAGTCAACCAGCTGCTGTTCGTGTTCAATCTCTGTATTTTCGGCGGCCTTGCGGGAGCGGGGATATTCACCGCCCAGTTCTACGGGAAAAAGGACGACCAGGGCATTGCCGAGAGCATCCGGGGCAAGATATACATTGCCGCCGGTGTTCTGGCCATAGCCATGTTCATACTCATCACCCAAGGTGAGACTCTGATAATGCAGTTCATCCACGAGGGTGAGGAGGGCCTGGACATGGCCGCCACCCTAAACTACGGCAAGGACTATCTGAGAGTGATGCTCTGGCAGATGCTGCCCTTCTCCGTCATGCAGATATATGCCAGCACCCTGAGAGAGACGGGGGAGACGGTGCTGCCTATGAAGGCGGGCATAGCTGCGGTGCTGGTGAACCTTGTGGGCAACTACATCCTCATCTTCGGCAAGCTGGGCGCACCTGCCCTGGGCGTGGTGGGCGCCGCCATAGCCACGGTGATCTCCCGCTATGTGGAGTGTCTCATCGTGGTGCTCTGGACCCACATGCACAAAAAGCGCTGCCCCTATATACTTCAGGTGTACAAGAGCCCCAGGATACCGGCGGAGCTGGTGAGGAAGATAATCTTTATGGGCCTGCCTCTGCTGGTGAACGAGCTCTTGTGGTCCGGGGGCATGACCATGCTCAACCAGTGCTACTCCGTCCGGGGCCTGGAGGTGGTCTCCGCCATGAATATATCCACCACGGTTTCCAATGTGTTCTTCTGCGCCTTTTTTGCCATGGGCAACACGGTGGCCATCATGATAGGCCAGCTGCTGGGAGCAGGGGAGCTGGAGAAGGCGGTGGAGGAGGACAGAAAGCTCATCGCCTTTGCTGTGGTGCTCTGCGCCGCCGTAGGCGTGGTGATGGCCGTGCTGGCCCCGGCAATTCCAAAGATTTACAACACCACCGAGGCTGTCCGCCGCCTGGCGGAGGACCTGCTGCTGGTAGTGGCCTGCACCATGCCGGTGCACGGCTTCAACAACTCCTGCTTCTTCACCCTGCGCTCGGGAGGTAAGACTATAGTGACCTTCCTTTTTGACAGTGTATATCTGTGGGTGCTGTGTGTGCCTCTGGCCTTTGTGCTGTCCAGGTTCACCGCCATGCCCATACTGCCCCTGTTTATAGTTATCCAGCTGCTGGACCTGGTGAAGGCCGCAGTGGGATTCGTCCTGGTGAAGAAAAAGGTGTGGGTAAAGAATCTGGTGAAGGAATGAAGGTCTCCGGGAGGTGACGGATTTGGAAAGTAAAGACATGCTGGAGAGGCTCCGGCACTCCCGGGGTCTGGAAATATTTGTGCTGGCGGCGGTGTTTATGGTGATGCTGCTGTGCAATGTCAAGACTCCCATGATAGCCGACGACTATGCTTATTCCTTTAGCTTTGCTGATGGGCAGAAAGTGGACAGCATTTGGGACTGTCTCAGTTCCATGGCGGCCCACCGGCTTTGGATGAACGGACGGGTCATCCCCCATTTCCTGGTGCAGCTGTTTCTGATGCTGCCGCCTCTGGTCTTTGATATACTCAACAGCGCTGTCTTTGCATCTGCCCTGTATCTGACGACATCTCTGGCTCGGAAAAGAAGCGAGAGGGATACGCTGCTGCTTCTGGGTACTTTCTGCCTGCTGTGGATATACACTCCCTCTTTCGGCCAGGTATTCCTCTGGCTGGACGGGGCGCTGAACTATCTGTGGTCGGTGCTGTTTTCCCTGCTGATGCTTAAGGTATACGCGGGAAAATTTCTAAATGACAGAGAACTGCCAAGACCCTGGTGCTGGCTGTTCCCGCTGTTCTGCTTTGCCGTGGGCGCCTACTGCGAGCCCTCCGCCACCGGAACCATATTCTGCTGCGCCCTGCTGCTGGTGCTGGGGAGGATACTCTATAAGCAGAGGATGAGCCCCTGGCTGCTTGTTTCCCTGGCAGCCGCCTTTGCCGGCTTCCTGTATATGATACTTGCCCCGGGAGAAGTAAACAACAAATCTGCCACCCTGACTATTTCCGGACTGAGCTATGGCTTTGTGAACTCCATGGAGCTGTACAGGCAGCTTTGGCTGTTGCTGCTCATATATCTGGCTCTGGCCTTTGCCGCCTGGCATTTTAAGTTTGATACCCGGCGGCAGCTGTTGGCGTTGAGCTTTATCCTGGCCTCCCTGGCTGGAGTTTTCGTGCTGAGCTTTGCCGGTTATGCCGAGCCTCGCTCCGCCTGCTTCGGCTGCTTTATGGCCGTGGCTGCCTCGGAGGTACTTTTCCCGGCGGTGCTGGAGAGCCGGTTTCGTCCTGCGTTGCTCTTTGGGCTGACGGCAGCTTTGGCTGCCACCATGTACTGGGGAGCTGTGGGAATGCAGGATATATGCGAGAGCTGTGCCCAGCAGGAGAGGAACGAAGCCATTATCCTGGAAGCCCGGGAGTCCGGAGCCAAAGATGTGACGGTGGAGCCGGTGTACTTTGCCACCAAATACAGCGCGGGTTGGGGCCTGAGCTATCTAAGCCAGGACCCGGCTGCCTGGAACAATGTCTACATGGCGGAATACTACGGCCTGAACAGTCTGAGCCTGAAGGATAAAAGCTGAATAAAAAACTGACCGCCCCGGCAGAAAGCCGAGGCGGTTTTGACTTATTGTCAGGGAAAATAACATTAAGGGGAGCAGGTTAGCACTGCTGCAGACGGAGCATCTCCCGGCGGAGCCGGTCTATGATGCGTTTTTCCAGGCGGCTTATGTAGCTTTGAGATATGCCCAACATATCTGCAACCTCCTTTTGGGTATACTCCTTCCCGGCAGGCAGACCGAATCGCAGCAGGATTATCTCCCGTTCCCGCTGATCCAGGCTGTCTATTGCCTCCATGAGCATCTGCCGGTCTGCGTCATCTTCCAGAGGCCGGTACACCTCGTCTTCCTCGGTGCCCAGGATATCTGAAAGCAGCAGCTCATTCCCGTCCCAGTCGGTGTTCAGCGGCTCGTCAAAGCTCACCTCGGTGCGCTGGGTGTTAATCTTCCTGAGGTACATGAGTATCTCATTTTCTATGCAGCGGGAGGCATAGGTGGCAAGCTTTATGTTCTTGCCGGAGTTGAAGGTGTTCACTGCCTTTATCAGTCCAATGGTGCCGATGGATATAAGATCCTCAATGTTGATGCCGGTGTTTTCAAAGCGCTTGGAAATATACACCACCAGGCGGAGATTGTGCTCTATGAGCAGCTGCCGGGCTCTTTCATCTCCTAGCTGCAGAGCGTTTATGGCCTCTTCCTCCGCGGCTTTTTCCAGGGGCGGCGGCAGGGTGTCGCTGCCGCCTATATAAAAAACCGGCGGCGGCTCTATCCCGAGAATGTTCAGTATCTGGTCACGGATAAAAATGATCTGGGGTTTGCAAAGCATATAAGATTTCCTCCATAGGATTATAGATTACCGGGTTTGAAATCGGACTAGATTATGCCGTCGAAGCCTGCCCCGGCAGCTTTCGGGGAGATGGCTACCAGGCGGTCCCTGTCCTCCCTGCCGTCTATCAGCAGACTGTCAGGCTTGAACACCGGCAGCAGCCCGCTGCCTCCAAGGGCGGAAAAGGGAATAAGCCGGAGTCTCCCTTTCAGCTCCGGAAAGGCTGAGGAAGAGGACAACAGCTCCACCGGGTCGTTTATCTCCAAAAGGCTGCCGGCACTGCCGAAAAGCTCTTTCAGGGCCTGGGGACAGACCACAGCTACCGGTGCGCCGCTGACGGGGTCGGTGAGGCAGTTGCCGCTGTCTACCATGGCAGTAAGACGGCAGCTTCGGCTGAACATATGTATCTCCATCAGCCTGAGACTTCGGCCGGATACATGGGCCGATGCAGAGAATATAAAACGCAGGGCGGCGTAGGCCAGAAGGAAAAATACAGTCAGCAGCCGCAGATCAAGCCGTATATAGCCGAAGTTCAGTTCCAGAGCCCAGAGGGCCCCGCCCAGTGCGGCGGAGAGAGCCAGGAATACCCCGGTGCAGCGCAGCGCCCGCCGCTCTCCGCCGTAGGCCGCGAAAGCTATGAGAGTGCCGAAAACCGCTTTCCAGACAGGCCTGCCCAGAAAGGCAAAGCCCGGCAGAAATACACACACAGAGTAGGCGGCGCCCAGCAGCGCCGCCAAAAAATACCTCCACCGCCGAAGAGGCAGAGCGCACAGCCTGGCGGAACAAAGGCAAAGCAGATAGTCCGCCAGCAGGTTTGAGATAAAGAGGCTGTCGACATAGATGATCTCCATGATCCGAGTATAACACCGGCAGGCTGCACAATTTGTCATTTGGGAATTGTCAAACAGGCCGTGCTGTGGTAAAATCTATGAGAAATTTATGCATATGATGCTCCCGGAGGAATATCGGCGGATACCCCGGAGGGTGGAACGGAGAAAGAATTATGAGCTTTGTATACAGGCGGGTGCTGATAAAGATAAGCGGAGAGGCCCTGGCGGGAGCCAGGGGAACAGGCTTTGACTTCGACTTTATTTCCCGGGTCTGCCATACGGTGAAGGACTGTGTTGATGAGGGCCTGGAAGTCGGTATTGTCATAGGCGGCGGCAACTTCTGGAGAGGGGTGAAGGACGGCGCGGGAAAGGTAGAGCGGGTCAGCGCAGACCGTATGGGTATGCTGGCCACCTGCATGAACTGCCTTGCCGTGTGCGATGTTTTCAAGCAGCTGGGGGCTAAGGCCCGCGTGCAGACTGCCTTTGACATCCAGGGCGTGGGTGAGCGCTATGACACCCTGAAGAGTATAGAATATATGCAGCAGGGGAACATCGTCCTCTTCGGCGGCGGCAGCGGCGCCCCCTTCTTTTCCACGGACACTGCGGCGGTGCTGCGGGCGGCGGAGATACATGCCGACGCCATACTCCTGGCAAAGAACATCGACGGGGTATACAGCGATGATCCCAGGAAGAACCCCGACGCCGTGCGTTTTGACAATATAAGCTACGACGAGGTCCTGGCAAGACATCTGGCGGTTATGGACACCACCGCTACCAGCCTGGCCATGGACAACAGCATTCCCGTCATCGTCTTTGCCCTGGCCCAGCCGGAGAATATCCGCCGGGTACTCCAAGGCGAGAATGTGGGTACCACGGTAAAGTAAAGGAAGATTTTTGGATATACTTATAACAGGAGGAAGGAACATGTCTGACTACAGCCAATTTGAAAACAAAATGAAAAAGACCTGCGAGGCCCTGAGCACCCAGCTGGCAACTTTGAGAGCCGGCCGGGCCAATGCCTCCGTGCTGGACCAGATACAGGTGGACTATTACGGCTCTCCCACACCCATCCAGCAGGTGGCCTCCATTGCTACCCCAGATCCACGCACCCTGCTCATACAGCCCTGGGACGGCTCCGTGCTCAAGGGCATCGAAAAGGCCATCCTGGCCTCCGACCTGGGACTCAACCCCCAGAACGACGGGCGTATGATACGCTTGGTGTTCCCGCCTCTCACCGAGGAGCGGCGTAAGGACCTGGTCAAGCAGACCAAGAAATACTCCGAGGAGAGCAAGGTTGCCATACGCAACATCCGCCGGGACGCCATTGAGAAGTTCAAAAAACAGCAGAAAGCCTCGGAGATAACCGAGGACGACTATAAGCTGGCCGAGAAGGATGTGCAGAAGCTCACCGACGACTTTATCAAGGAAATTGACAAGATAGCCGAAAAGAAGGAAAAGGAACTGCTGGAAATCTGATATGGCTGATATTATCAACAATAAGGCGGGGAATCAGGCCGGGCCTGGCGTTCCCCGCCATATTGCCATCATACTGGATGGCAACGGCCGTTGGGCCAAAAAGCGTGGTCTGCCCCGCACCGCCGGACATATGGCCGGGGCGGAGACTTTCCGCCGCATAGCTACATACTGCAAAAACATAGGCGTGGAATACCTGACGGTGTATGCCTTTTCCACCGAGAACTGGAAGCGGCCTGAGGAAGAGGTTGGCACCATCATGAAGCTGCTGGGCCGTTATCTGGACGAGGCCATACGCACCATGGAAAAAGACCACATCCGTATGAAGGTCTTTGGAGAACTGGGACGCCTGAGCCCCAGGCTCCGGGAGATGGTTGAGCGCACCGACGAGATAAGCCAGCACTACCAGGGCTTCCAGGCCAATATCTGTCTTAACTACGGCGGCCGGGACGAGATAGTCCATGCCGCCCGACGCTACGCCATGGACTATGCCGCAGGAAAGGTACAGGGGGAGCTTAGCGAGGAGCAATTCGGAAGCTATCTCTACTCTGCCGGTATCCCGGATCCGGATCTGCTCATCCGCCCAGGCGGAGAAATGCGCATATCCAATTTCCTGCTGTGGCAGTGTGCCTACGCAGAATTTTACTTTACCGACGTGCTCTGGCCGGACTTTACACCGGAGGAGTTGGACAAAGCCATTGCGGAATTCAACCGCCGTGACCGGCGTTACGGCGCCGTGAAGAACCCATGACGGAGATTCAGGAGAGGCTGTTTGCCCTTAAGGACGATAAATACCGGGATTTTAACTCATCCCTCATCCCAACGCTGGACAAGGAACTGGTCATCGGCGTGCGTGTCCCTCAACTGCGCAAGCTGGCAAAGGAGCTGAAGGGCGGCCGGCTGGCGGAGGATTTTATCGCTTCCTTACCCCATCATTATCAGGAAGAGAACCTGCTTCACGCCCTGCTGATAAACGAGACAAAAGACTTTGACCTCTGTATGGAGGAGCTGGAGGTCTTCCTGCCCTTTGTGGACAACTGGGCCGTGTGCGATATGCTGGGGCCAAAGGTTATGGGTAAAAACAAGGAAGAACTTTTAAAACGGATACATTTATGGCTTGCTTCCCGCCACACTTATACTGTCCGATTTGCCATAGGTATGCTTATGAGCCATTTCCTGGACGAGGACTTCAGGGAGGAATACCTGGGCCTGGTGGCCGGCGTGGAGTCGGAGGAGTATTATGTCCGCATGATGCAGGCCTGGTATTTTGCCACGGCCCTAGCAAAGCAGTATGACAGCGCAGTTAAGTATATTGAGGGGCACAGGCTGGAGAGCTGGACCCACAACAAGAGCATACAGAAAGCAAGGGAGAGCTTTCGGGTGAGCCCGGAGCATAAGGAATATCTTAAAACTTTAAAAATTTAGATATAATTTAGATATATAAAGAGGAAAATAATATGGTAAAATCCATTTCCGTACTGGGCTGCACCGGTTCCATCGGCCGTCAGACCATTGCCGTGGCGGAACACATCGGCATGAAGGTGACGGCCCTTACCGCCAACAGGCGAATAGACATGCTTGAAGAACAGGCACGGCGCCTGCATCCCAGTTTTGTGGCTGTCTATGACAAGGCGGCGGCAAGGCGGTTCAGAATAGCCATAGCGGATACGGACATAAAGGTGGGCTCAGGCATAGAGGGACTTATTGAAGCTGCCACTATGGCTGAGACAGACTGTGTTGTCACCGCAGTATCCGGCTCCGTGGGGCTGAAACCAACTCTTGCGGCCATAGATGCAAGAAAGCGCATAGCCCTGGCAAATAAGGAGACTCTGGTCTGCGCCGGGGATATCGTCATGTCCAGAGCGGCAGAGAGGGGAGCGGAGATAGTCCCTGTGGATTCGGAGCACTCGGCCGTGTTCCAGTGCCTTATGGGGCGTGACAGGAGTGAGCTCAGCAAAATACTCCTTACCGGCTCCGGCGGCCCATTCCGTGGCAAGAGCCGGGAAGAGCTGGAGGACGTCACTCCGGAGCAGGCGGTGAAGCACCCTAACTGGAGCATGGGGGCCAAAATTTCTGTGGACAGCGCCACCATGATGAACAAGGGCCTGGAATTTATAGAGGCCATGCACCTGTTCTCCGTGACACCGGAGGAGATAGAGGTGGTAATCCACCCGCAGAGCGTCATACACTCTATGGTAGAGCTTATTGACGGCACGGTGATAGCCCAACTTGGAGTGCAGGACATGGGGCTGCCCATTCAGCTGGCCCTGACCTATCCGGAGCGCTGCCCCTCCATGTTCGGCAGGTTGGATTTTGCAAAGCTCAGGGATCTGAGCTTTGAGGCTCCGGACTTTGAAAAGACCCCCTGCCTGAAGCTGGCTATGGATTGCGCCCGCATGGGAGGCACCGCTCCCTGCGTCATGAGCGCTGCAAACGAGGTGGCGGTGGGAATGTTTTTGCGCCATCAGCTGGGATACAACCGCATCTACGACGCTGCGGCTTCTGCCGTGGAAAAGGTAGGTGTGGTGAAAGAGCCGGATCTGGAAACCATATTGGCAGCGGATACCGCTGCCAGAGCCTATGTTTTGGAGAATTTTTCTAAATGAGCATACTTTACATCATCCTTGCAATACTGCTGTTCGGCCTGCTGGTCATTGTCCATGAGCTGGGCCATTTTACCGTAGCTAAGCTCTGCGGAGTGAAGGTGGAGGAATTTGCCGTGGGCATGGGCCCGGTGCTGCTGAAAAGGCAGAGAGGGGAGACGCTGTATTCCCTGCGGGCTGTGCCCTTCGGGGGCTTTTGTGCCATGGCCGGTGAAGACGAGGAGAGCGATGAACCCCGGGCCTTCACCAATCAGGCGCCCTGGAAGAGGGCCCTCATACTGGTGGCAGGCTCTTTTATGAACTTCCTGCTGGGCTTCGTTATAGTACTCATCCTCTATTGGAACGCCGCAGCCTTCTGGGCCCCGGTGATTGCCGAGTTCCGGGAGGGCTGCCCCTATCAGGGGGAGGATGCCCTGGAAGTGGGCGACCGCTTCTACAGTATAGACGGCCACAGGATCTATCAGTATCAGGATGTCAACGACTTCCTCAGTCAGGGGGACGGCACTTATGATATCGTGGTCGTCCGGGACGGGGAAAAGGTGGAACTGGAGGACTTCTATTTCGTCCCCGTGGAATACGAGGGGGAGAGCCAGAAGCTCTACGGATTTTCCATGGGTACCGAAGAGGCCACCTTTACCGTGAAGCTGCGCTATGCCTGGAACACTACCATGGAATTTGGCCGATGGGTCTGGATGGGGCTCAGCGAGCTGGTAAAGGGCAACGTGGGTGTTGAAGATATGGCAGGCCCGGTAGGTATTGTGGGGATGATGGCCGAGACCGGAGAGAGCGCCGAGACTACCGCCGACGCCCTGTTCAGTATCTTTTACCTGGGGGCCTTTATTGCGGTGAACCTGGCGCTGATGAATATGCTGCCTATCCCCGCCCTGGACGGGGGCAGGGTGTTCCTGCTGCTGGTGACCTGGGTGATAGAGACGGTGAGCCGCCGCAAGCTCAACCCCAAGTATGAGGGATATATCCACGCTGCCGGCATGACGCTGCTGCTGGGACTGATGGTATTTGTGATGTTCAACGATATATTCAGGATAGTGACGACATGATGGATAAGAGAGATAAAGTAAAGAAAATCAAGGTGAGCGGAGTGGAGATAGGCGGTGGAGCGCCGGTATCCGTCCAGACCATGTGCAACACCAAGACCTGGGATGTGGAGGCCACCGTGGCTCAGATAAAGGCCATGGAGGCCGCCGGGGCGGACATTGTCCGAATCGCCATCCCCGATATGGAATCCGCCAGGGCCGTCTCCCGGATAAAGGAGCAGGTGAGAGTGCCCCTGGTGGCTGATATCCACTTTGACTACCGCCTGGCACTGGAGGTGGCGGAGCGGGGCATCGACAAGATACGCATAAACCCCGGCAATATCGGCGCTGAGGAAAATGTGAAGGCCGTGGCGGACAGCTGCCGCCGGCACGGCATACCCATACGCATCGGCGTGAACGCCGGGAGCCTGGAGCAAAGACTCCTGGAGAAGTACGGCCACCCCTGCCCGGAGGCTCTGGTGGATAGCGCAAAGGGCCATGTGGCCCTGCTGGAGAAGTATGATTTCACGGATATCTGCATCTCCATGAAAGCCTCCTCCGTACCTCTCACCATTTCCACCTACCGTCTGGCAGCGGAAGTTTTCCCCTATCCCCTGCACTTGGGAGTCACCGAGACGGGTACCGAATGGAACGGCACTATCCAGTCTGCCGTTGGCATAGGCACCCTGCTCTGCGAGGGCATAGGCAACACCATAAGAGTTTCCCTCACTGCAGACCCGGTGCGGGAGGTCAGCGCCGGCATCGCCATAGTTAAGGCGGCGGGGCTGCGCCAGGGCGGAGTGAAGTTCGTCTCCTGCCCCACCTGCGGCAGAACGGAAATTGACCTGATAAGCCTGGCAGGCCAGGTTGAGCAGCGTGTGAAGGATATGTCCAGGGATATCACCGTGGCTGTGATGGGATGTGTGGTCAACGGCCCCGGGGAGGCCAGAGAGGCTGACTACGGCATAGCCGGAGGAAAGGGCAAGGGCCTGCTCTTCAAGAAGGGACAGGTGCTGGGTACATATCCCTACGAGGAGCTTTGTGACCGGTTGGTTGAACTTATTGAGACGGACGGGGAGAGAGCATGAGCGAGCACACTCCCTTTCTTACCATTTTCCCCGGCTGTGAGGATATTAAGAGCTGTGCCGGGGGCCTGGAAAAAGCCTACGTTACCGACGTTCAGGTGGATCTGGCGGAGCTGATGCTCACGGTCTGCGCCTGGTTTCCCGCTATGCCCTCCCCGGTGGATATCTCCACCATCAGCCAGAGGCTGAAGGAGGACTACGGCCTGACTGGCGTGGGGCTGGTGCCGGACTATCCCAGGGTGAAGCTGGCCTCCACGGCGGCGACTGCGGCCTCGGCCCCGGCCCCCGGCGGACCGCCTAAAGGCGACGTACTTATGGGCCGGAGCATAAAGCAGAGGCCGGTGCCCATGAGCACTCTGACGCTGGAATCCGGCAAGGTCACCGTGGAAGGAGACGTGGTGGCAGTAACCAGCAGGCGCCTGCAAAAGCGGGGCAGCGCGGTGCTGTGCTTTGATATAACCGACCGGACCAACTCCATTCGTATTTCCCGCTTCCTCCGTTCCGAGGACGACCAGAGCATTATAGACAACATAAACGTTGGGGACCATGTCATCGTCCAGGGTGAGATCATCTATTCCAAGTACGACGAGGACATGGTGCTGGATCCCAGAAACATAATGAAGGGCAAGGCCTATATAAGGCCGGACAATGCCCCGGTGAAGCGGGTAGAGCTGCATATGCACACCCGCTTTTCCGCCTTGGACGCCCTCACCGACCCGGCGGCCATCGTCAAGCGGGCGGCCTACTGGGGTATGCCCGCCATCGCCGTCACCGACCACGGAGTTGCCCAGGCCTTCCCGGATATGTGGAAGGCAGGGAAAAAGCATGGGGTCAAGATCATTTACGGCCTGGAGTGCTATTTCGTCAACGACATGGACGGCAACAGCGCCGTCATGGGCAAAAGCAAGCTGCCTCTGGACACGGAGTTCGTGGCCTTCGATATAGAGACCACCGGCCTTAATGCCCAGTCCGACCGGATGACGGAGATAGGCGCCGTCATTTTCTCCGGCGGCGAGATAAAGAAAGTTTTCAACACCTTCGTTGACCCGGAGCGGCACATCCCCCCGGATATAACCCAGCTCACCGGTATAAGGGACAGCGATGTGGCCGGGGCCCCAAAGGAAAAGGAGGCCATGGAGATGTTCATGGACTTCATAGGGGACAGGCCCATCATCGCCCACAACGCCCACTTTGACGTGGGCTTTATGAGCGCTGCCTCCATACGCTGCGGACTGAAATTCTCCCCGGTGTTCCTGGACACCCTGGCTCTTTCTCAAGCCCTGCTGCCGGAGCTGAAGCGCTTTAAGCTGGACATAGTCTCCAACCACCTGGGCCTGCCACAGTTCAACCACCACCGGGCCAGCGACGACGCCATGGTGGTGGCTCGTATGATGGAAAAATTCCTGCCCATGCTTGCCCGCCAGGGTGCGAAAACCGTGGACGATATAGAGACGGTGTATCACTCTCTGCGCCGCACCGACGTGGCCAAGAGCTACCACATGATACTGCTGGTGAAAAACCGCAAGGGGCTGAAAAATCTCTACGAGATGATCTCCCAGTCCTATCTGAAATATTTCCACCGCAGCCCCACCATACCCAAGAGCCTGCTGAACCAGCACCGGGAGGGCATACTTGTAGGCTCCTCCTGCGGCATGGGCGAACTCTACGGGGCCGTGATGAAAGGGGCCAGCGACAAAGAACTCAAGAAGATAGCCAAGTACTACGACTATCTGGAGATACAGCCCATATGCAACAACGGTTTTCTGGTGGACAACGGCGTGGTGAGCGACGTTTCCGTCCTTCAGGACTATAACCGCACCATACTGCGCATAGGCCGGGAACTGGGCAAGCCGGTGATAGCTGCTTCCGACGTCCACTTCCTGGACGCCGAGGACGAGCAGTACCGGAAAATACTCCAGGCGGCCAAAAAATTCTCCGACGCCGACCGGGGCTGCCCCATCTTCTTCAGAACCACCGATGAGATGCTGAAGGAGTTTGAGTACCTGGGCAAAGAAGTGGCGGAGGAAGTGGTCATCACCAACACCCGGGCCATTGCCGACCAGGTGGAGGAGATAGAGCTGCTGCCCAAGGATCTGTTCCCGCCCAAAATAGAGCACTCCGCCGAGGATCTGAAAAACCTGGTCTACGGCAAGATGCACCGCATCTACGGGGAGAATCCACCCCAGATAGTTCAGGAGCGGGTGGATGTGGAGCTGAACACCATCCTGGACCACAATTACGACGTTATATACATGAGTGCCCAGAAGCTGGTGCAGAACTCTCTGGAGAACGGCTACCTGGTGGGCAGCCGGGGAAGCGTGGGCTCCTCCATAGTTGCCTATATGTCCGGCATCACCGAGGTCAACTCCCTGCCGCCCCACTATGTCTGCCCCAAGTGCTGCCACTCCGAGTTTGTCACCGACGGCAGCTATGGCTGCGGGGCGGATATGCCGGAGAAAAACTGCCCGGAATGCGGCACGCCCATGAACCGGGAGGGCTTTGATATACCCTTTGAAACTTTCCTGGGCTTCCCCGGCAACGAAAAGACCCCGGATATAGACCTGAACTTCTCCGGAGAATACCAGGCCAAGGCCCATAAGTATACCGAGACCCTTTTCGGCTCGGATCATGTGTTCAGAGCCGGCACCATAGGCACCCTGGCGGAGAAGACCGCTTACGGCTATGTGAAGAAATATCTGGAGGAGCGTGGCATCAAGGCAACCAAGGCGGAGGAGAACCGCCTGGCCCAGGGTCTGGTGGGCATAAAGCGCACCACCGGACAGCACCCCGGCGGCCTGGTGGTCATACCCCAGGACATGGACGTCACCGACTTCTGCCCGGTGCAGCACCCGGCGGACGACCCCAACAGTGATATAATAACCACACATTTTGAATACCACTGCATGGAGGCAAACCTGCTGAAGCTGGATGAGCTGGGCCACGATGACCCCACCATGATACGCATGATGGAGGATATGACCGGGGTGGACGCAAAGCAGATATCCCTCTCCGACCCGGACACCATGTCCATCTTTACCAGCCCTGCCGCTCTGGGTCTGCCCGACGACGACCCCATAATCGGCAAGACCGGCACCATAGGCGTGCCGGAGTTCGGCACCAACTTCACCCGGCAGATGCTTGTGGACACCCAGCCCAAACAGTTCGACACCCTGGTGCGCCTGTCCGGTTTCAGCCACGGTACCGACGTGTGGGCCGGGAATATCCATGACCTTATCGTAAACGGTATCGCCACCGTCAATGAGACTGTGGGCTGCCGTGACGACATCATGCTCTACCTTATCTCCAAAGGCATGGAGCCCTCCCTGGCCTTCAAGACCATGGAGGCGGTGCGCAAGGGCAAGGTGAAAAAGAGCGGGGAATTCCCCGGGGACGCCGAAGAGCAGATGCGCAATCTGGGCGTGCCGGACTGGTACATCGAGTCCTGCCGTAAGATAGCCTACCTCTTCCCCAAGGCTCACGCCGTAGCCTATGTTATGATGGCCTTCCGCATTGCCTGGTTCAAAGTCCACGAGCCCCTGGCTTTCTACAGCGCCTACTTCTACCGGCGCAGCCAGAAGGGCGGCTTTGACGCGGCCATGATGACCGTGGGTACAGACGGAGTGCGCCGAAAGATACGGGAGATGAGGGGCAAGAGCCTTACCGCCAATGAGGAAGATTTGCTGGTGACCCTGGAGGCGGTGTACGAGTTCAACATGCGGGGCTTTGAGTTTGCCCCCATAGACCTGTACAAGTCCGACGCCATCAAGTTCAGGATAACGGAGGACGGCAAACTGCGTCCGCCCTTTGTGTCCATCTCCGGACTGGGTGAGACGGCGGCCTGGGATCTGGCCCACTGCACCGAAGGGGGCAAGAACTTCATTTCCATGGAAGAACTGGGCCGGGCCTGCCCCAAGGTGAGCCAGAGCCACCTGGAGGCACTGAGAACTCTGGGGGCTTTGGGAGATATGCCTGAGACCAGCCAGATTAATCTCTTTGATTTTTAAAAACTGTATTGATAATGAATTTCAAGGGAGCGGCCTTTGCTGCTCCCTTGAGCTTTGCCTGCCCGCCGTTTTCCCCTTGAGCTGGGTTTCTTAAACTTTTTGTTACGCTTCTTGCGGCGCCGGACACTGTGGTGTAAAATAGAACAAAATAAGTGTACTGCGGGAATGATTTAAGAGATAATAAGCATAGTATGAAAAGGGGGAGTAAACATATGAAGATAACTTTTCTGGGCGCTGCCCATGAGGTCACAGGCAGCTGCACTCTTATTGAGGTAGGGGATAAAAAAGGCCTGGTGGATTACGGTATGGAGCAGGGCCGGGACCTGTTTGAAAATGAGCCGCTGCCCGTGGCTCCGGGAGAGCTGGACTTTGTGCTGCTTACCCACGCCCATATCGACCACTCAGGACTTTTGCCGCTTCTGTACAAACAGGGCTTCAGAGGCTCCATATATGCCACCTCCGCTACCTGCTCATTGTGCGACATAATGCTCCGTGACAGTGCCAACATCCAGATGTCCGAGGCCGAGTGGAAAAGTCGTAAATCTATCCGCAACGGCGGCCCGGAGATAGAACCCCTCTACGACCTGGAGGATGCAGCAGGAGCAATAAGCAGGATGATACCCTGCCCTTACGGGCGGCCCATTCAGGTGAATGACTGCGTCAGCGTCCGTTTTACCGATGTTGGCCATCTGCTTGGCTCTTCCGCCATTGAGGTGTGGCTCACCGAGGGGGAGGAGAAGAGAAAGATCTGCTTCAGCGGGGACATTGGCAACATTAACCAGCCAATATTAAAAGATCCTCAGCATGTTAAGGATACACAGTATCTGGTGATAGAATCCACCTACGGTGACAGAAAACACAGCAGCGAGCGCATAGACTATGTGAACGCCCTGGCCCGGCGCATCCAGACTACCCTGGACAAGGGAGGCAACGTGGTTATCCCCTCTTTTGCCGTGGGCCGTACTCAGGAAATGCTGTATTTTATCAGGGAGATAAAGGAGCGGGGCCTGGTAACCGGGCACGGAAACTTCCCGGTCTATGTGGACAGCCCCTTGGCCATAGAGGCCACCACCGTCTTCCTCCAGTGCGACACTCAGTTTGTGGACGAGGAAATGCAGCAGCTCATCCGCTCGGGGATTAACCCAATCGTTTTCCCCGGCCTGGAGCTCACCGTCAGCCAGGAGGAGTCCAAGGCCATAAACGAGGACAAGACGCCAAAAGTCATTATCTCCGCCAGCGGCATGTGTGATGCGGGACGTATCCGCCATCACCTGAAGCACAACCTCTGGCGCAGCGAGTGCTGCATACTTTTCGTGGGCTATCAATCCGAGGGCACCCTGGGCCGCAGCCTGGTGGATGGGGTGAAGAACGTGAAGCTCTTCAACGAAGAAATTCAGGTCAACGCTACCATAGACGTTCTGCCCGGCGTCAGCGGCCATGCGGATAAGGACGGGCTCATCGCCTGGCTCCAGGGATTTGAGCAGAAACCGGAACTGGTGTTCGTAAACCACGGGGACCCGGATGCGGCCGAGGCCTTTACCGACTGTCTGAACAAGGAGCTGGGCTACAGGGCGACCGCACCCTACAGCGGCTCCCGCTTTGACTTGATCTCCGGCCAGTGGGAGTATATTGCCCAGCCCAAGCCCATCAAGAGGGCCGCTCCCAAGCAGCGCAGCGTGAGCAAAGCCTTTGAGAAGCTGCTCTCTGCCGCAGAGCGCCTGCTGCGAGTGGCCAAGGCCATGGAGGGCCGTCCCAACAAGGTGTTGGAGGCCTTTGCAAAGGATATAGACAAGCTGTCGGATAAGATGGAAAAATAAGTATTGCAGGGGATTTCCGTTGACATAACATGGAACCTGTGATACCATATCAGATAACCGGAAAGAGAAATATAACAGGAGGAAGACCCATGGCGTTAACCAGGTTTGACCCGGCCAGGGTACTTGGCAGCAAGATCACAGGCATGTCTCAGCAGGGCTTGTGTGAGTTTGCCTCAAAGCTCTGCGGCCGTATAGAAGCCGAAGTAGGCAGCAAGAGCTACCGTGGCGGTATATTCCCTGAAAATATAAGTGTGGATGAAGATGGAAACATAGGCATAGGACCGGCCTCGGCCGGAAACTGGGCAGGCCAGGAGCTGGAATTTCTGGCCCCTGAGCTCTATTGGCGGGGCAATCCCACTGCCGCTTCCGATGTCTATTCTGTGGGCATGGTAATGTACTATGCCTTAAACGGCGGCAAGCTGCCCTACGACGGGGAGTGCGAGGATGCCCAGCTGCGCCGTATGGGCGGGGAGGACTTCAAGGCACCAAAGGGCACCGGACGTCGTCTGAAGGACATTGTGGAAAAGGCAGTGAAATTCAAGGCCCAGGAGCGTTACCAGAGCCTTGGAGAGATGCAGGCCGCCATTGACAGCTGCATAAAAAATCTCTACCTCAGCGGAGAGACTTCCGCCGAGGCCATATTCAACAAAAGCGACGACGATTTAAGTGAGCTGGAGCGGATGATGGTGGGCATCATCGAAAAGAGCGACGAGGCCCCGGCTGAAGAGCAGGACGGAGAAGAGCCGGCGGAGGAAGTAAAGGTCTACGCACCCTCCACCCCAATAGCAGACGCCAAGGCCGCTGCCAGGGCCAGAGCCTCTGATCCGGCCCAGGTAATCGCCAGAAGGTTTAAGGAGCAGGGAAGCCCTGCCGTACCAAAACTCAGAGAGGAGAAGAACCCGGAGCTTGCTCCCATAGTGCCATCCAGGCAGCCGGTCAAGACTCCGCCGGTCCAGTACACAAGGAATATGGAACGTGAAAAGAAAATAGCAGAAGACGTGAAGAAACGCCGCCGCCGGCCTCTGGCGGTGATACTGGTGCTGTGCGCGGCCCTTATAGTGGTGGCCATTATTTTCAATGCCATGCTCAAGGACTTCCGGCAGGCCAGGGCGAATTCCAGCCCCAGCCCCGCCGTTACCGACGCAGACCCGTTTGCCGGCACCATGGACCCGGCTAACACCACCGACCCCAATGACCCTTACGGCTACTTCAGCGAGGACGGGGAGGAAGATGAGAATGCACCTGCGGCTTCTGCTACCCCCGAACCCAGCGAGACACCCAGAGAGCACGGCTACGAACTGGTGATAGAGGACGTTAGCTGGACCGAAGCTGCCGAAAAGTGCAAAGAGATGGGCGGACATCTGGTGACCATAAACACCCAGGATGAGTTTGATACCGTGGTGAAGATGGCTGAGGAAGCGGGCGTGCCGCGCATCTGGATAGGCTGCCACAGAGTGGACGGCGAGCTGGTCTGGGAAAACGACGAGACAGGCATTGAGGTTTGGGCCAAGGGTGAGCCCTCCTATGTGGATATCAACGACCAGGTGGCCGAAGATTATATTATGCTCTGGGATAACAACGGCTGGGGCTATAACGACAACCGCAACGACCCCATTGCAGACTACCCTGAGTGGTATTCCGGTACCGTGGGCTTCATCTGCGAGTACGGAGACTAAGATAAAATTTAAGGTATAAGAAATTTTTTACGGGCGGCCCGCCACCCTGGCGGGCCGCCGCTTTCAGATATGAAAAGAGAACAGACGCATGGAGATAAGACAATTTAAAACCACGGACATTGAACAGACCAGAGAAATATGGAACGAAGTAGTCAGGGACGGAGTTGCCTTCCCACAGATGGAGGAACTGGATACTCAAAGCGGGCTGGATTTTTTCCTCTCCCAGAGCTTCACGGGAGTGTGTGAGGAAAATGGCCAGCTGCTGGGACTTTATATCCTGCATCCCAACAATGTGGGCCGCTGCGGGCACATATGCAATGCCAGTTATGCCGTATCCTCAAAGGCCAGAGGCCACGGTGTGGGAGAAGCGCTGGTGCGTCACTGCCTTGAAAAGGCAAAGGAGCTGGGCTTCGGCATCATGCAGTTCAACGCCGTGGTGAGCAACAATTTCCCCGCCTTGAATCTGTATGCCAAGCTGGGCTTTACTCAGCTGGGCGTTATACCCGGTGGATTTCTTATGAAGGACGGAAGCTATCAGGACATCATACCTCATTATAAAAAACTGTAGCGGATTAATTTGAACGGAAGATGTGATATGGGAAAAACCTTCAGGCTCCTTGCAATACTGCTGTTGTGTGCCATGTTGCTGCCCGGCAGCCCGGCCTATGCTGCCGATGCAGACACGGACAGCGAAAAAGTGAATCTCAGCAGCGGCGTGGAGGAGGACAGCATCCTGGACGACACGGTGCTCACCTCCAAGGTTGAAAGCTTTCTGAAAGAATGGGACATTGACCCGGAGCAGATAAGCGTGGGCTACTGCTATACCGCCACAGGGGACAGCTGGTACTATAACGGAGAGGAATGGTTCTATCCCGCCAGTATGTACAAGGTGCCCCTTATGATGCTGGTGGCGGAAAAAGAGTATAACGGAGAGATCACTCAGGACACCGAGATACACGGGGAGAAACTGAGCCGTATAGAGGAACTCATACTCACCCATTCCAACAATGACTGGGCCCATATAATCCGTGACTACATGGGCGGGGACGACGTGTGGCGGGAGGAGGCCAAAAAGTTTGCACAGCTCAAAGAGGAAGATTACGACCCGGACTATCTGGATTACTGCTACTTTAATAATATGTACATGACCCAGGTCATGGAGACGCTGTATTTTGAAAAGGAGCGGTTTCCCAATGTGATAGAATGCCTTCTGGCAGCTGAGCCTGGAGGGTATTACAAGTCCACCTTGGAGGACAAGTATGAAATAGCCCAGAAATACGGTAGTTTTCAGGACAGCCGCGGGGAATGGTTCAACCATTGCAGCGCCATAATCTATACTCCAAACCCATGCATAGTTACGGTTATGACCAGCAACGTCACCAAGTACGAGACCATCATAGCCAAGCTGGGAGACATCCTGGTTGACTATACTTTGCAGTTGGATACCCAGTTGGAGAGCCATAAGCAGCAGCTGGAGGAAGCGGCAGCGGAGGAGCAGCGGCTCCAGGAAGAGGCAGCGGCTGAAGCCCAGCGCCAGCTTGAGGAACAGCAGCGCCTGGAAGAGGAACAGCAGCGCCAGCTGGAGGAGCAGCAGGCCGCGGAGGCCAAGGCTCAGCGCCGTAAGGAAATTGTCGGTTATGTTTTGAAAGGTGCGGCAGCTCTGGCTGTTCTGGCTGTGGCGGTCCTGGTTGTGAGAGCTGCAGTGATAAGCAAGCGGAAAAAAGCCGAGAGAGAAAAGCAGCGCCGTATGGCCCAACGTTCCCGCCGCCGGGAAAACGAAGAATATCTGAGAGGCGGCGGGCGTCCCGTACCCGGTGATGATACACGTAATAGGTCCGGGGATAAGGCTGCGGCCCCGCCCAGGCAGGTAGGCCGGGAGCCGGGGAAAAACAGGGGCGCCAGAAACCGCGGCGGAAAATACACACCCCGCCATTGACGCAGATAAAAAGTCCCGGAGGGAAAAATGAAAAGATTCATATGCATATTGCTGATACTGTGCATGGCGCTGGGATTGTGCGCCTGCGGCGGCTTTGGATACGGAGTCAAGGAGGTACAGGTACTGGTTGAACAGGAATATTCCCTGGCCTTCCGTAACAACGACCCGCTGTATCTGTATGTGACGGCAGCTATCAGTGTGCTGGCGGCCCAGGGCAAGGTGGAGGAACTGAGCGCAAAATGGCTTGGAGACTCCAACGCAATAAAATTTGCAAAGCAGGCAGATGCCCTGGACAACCTGCCTGAAGCGGAAGAGCGCATATTCACCGTAGGCATGGATATAAATTCCTTCCCCATGGCATATCTGTCCAATGGTGAATTCTGGGGACTGGATGCGGAGCTTGCAAGAGCGGTGGCTGAGCTCCTTGGATGGGAGCTGAGATTCCAGGAGATAGAAAAAGAAAACGTGTATGTGGAGCTGTCCTCGGGAAATATTGACTGTGCCTGGGGCGGAGTTGCCCTGGACCCGACGGAAGTGGAACAGAAGCTGTACACCAGCTACGGGCCGTACATAGAAAACAATATAGTAATTGTTGCCAGGAACGGTTCGGCAGTTTGGAACAAACTGCGCCTTAACGGCAGAAAGATGGTCATGCCCTCTACTCCCGAGGCCATGGAGGCCCTGAACACTGATGAACGCCTGTCAAAACGCCTGGGACAGATAACCCGCCTTGCAGGGGGGACTACGGAATGTTTTGAATATCTCTATGCCGGAAACTGTGATGTGGTTCTTACCGACAGCACAGCCATGATGTATTTTAACTGTCACTGATGAGAAATCACGGCAATAAATAGCACAAAGACAAATACCGCCTGCCGGATATCCGGCAGGCGGTATTTTTATACATTATTCAACATCCCAGATATATCATTCAGTGGGCAGCTGAGCAGTATCCGTGGGTGTTTCAGCGCCCGTTGCGTCGGAGGGCTCAAGTCCGGTTCCGGCGGCAGAAGTTTCAGAATCAACATCGGCAGCGGAAGCCTGGGAGCCTGTATCGGCGGCGAGGGATTCAGCTGTTGCCGGGGCCTGTATATAAAAGGTTTTGGTAATCTCTGAACCGTCGTAAAGGCTGAGCTTGATTTGGGAACACACAGTGTAGTTCCAGTTCGCCTCGTCAAGGAACGATAGTCCAACCACATATTCATAAATTTGTCCCTCGGGCAGGCCATCGGTACCGGCAGAGTGGATCCAGGCATCTGCACCCTCCACGCTCACCGACAAAACCTCAATGGAACGTACATATTCCCAGCCGCTGGACGGGTCTATTCCGATTACCATTACAGAAGCCATATCTTCATTGGTTACGGATATACAGTAGGGGTCACTTATATAGGGCAGTACATCCGCAGCTTCCTTGCTTATCTGTCCGAAGCCGGATATGTTCCAGAGCCTTGAGAAGTCTTCCCGGCGCAGCTGGTGTATTTCCCGGCTTTCCCAGTCTCCCGGCAGATCGTCCAGGCAGCCGGGACTCAACTCCTTAAAATAAATCGGGAAGTAGTTGAGGGTATCGGTACCTTCCGGGAACAGCTCCTCCATGAATTCAAGGCTGGAGACACTGCTGCCGTTGACCTTATAATATTCTACGGGCATATCAAAGAACTCGCCCAAGCTGTTGCAGCGCTGCTCGACTACAAATTCATATTCCAGGCTGAGGGAATTGCTCTGACTCTCAGGGGAACGGAATAGCATGCTGCGCTTGGCGGAATCACCGTGACTCAGCTCCAGGATCCAGCTGTCGTTGACGGAGATGGTCAGGGGATAGAAATCATAGTCTGCCTTGACGCACATAAGTGGGGAGATGCGGCCGTCCTTTATGCCGCAGACGATATAGTTTTCTACCGCATAACCGGTCTCATTAGTGACGTTCCAGCCCGGCAGACTTTCCGGCTTGGTGGCCAGCAGAAGCTCAGGCACTCCATCGGCGTTCACATCTGCCAGAGCGAAAAGCTCTGCCGTGACTATGCCTTCAAAGCCGTAGTCCGCCGCATCCTGAACCATGGCGCTGTTTACAGCGGGCTCGGTTTCAAGAAAACTTTTATAGACATCTGCCCAGTTTACATCCGGTGTCGGCGTAGGCTGAGGGCTGAGCTCCGGGGAGGGAGAAGGTGAGCTGATAAAAACGTCAGGCGTTTCTGCAACCGGAGGAGCCTCATTGTCTCCCAGATGGGAGGCCAAAGCAGCGGCTATACAGATTATTGCCAGAAGAGCCAGTACAGCGGCGAGCAGCGGCCAGAACAGCTTGCTGCGGCGAAAATGGCTCAGTTTAATTTTCAGCGTCTGGGAGAAGCTTGGCTCCTCTTCCGGCATCTCAGTGACCTCGGCTCCACAGCGCCGACACCTGGTGGCTCCCGGCTCCAGGTTTGCTCCGCAGTTGCGGCAGTAAGTTATCACCGAAATCAACTCCAATTCTTAAATTTCGCTTTAGAAACACATGGTTATTCTAACACTTGAGCCACGTTATGTAAAGTAAAACTTTAAGACGCCTTTTGCATCTTACATATGGAAATGGCGCTGTTTTTGTGCTAAAATAAATTTTCAGTATGACCTATGTTTCACCCTCTGACATTGCAGGGGAGACTGCGCCATCTGCCCGGGCCGCCGGGGCTCAGCGGGTACAAGGTCGACAAGGGCGGCAGAACGGAGAATTTACATGAACGACATTATACTTTTGAAGCTGGGGGAGATCGTCCTCAAGGGCCTGAACCGCAAGAGCTTTGAGCAGAAGCTGCTGGCCAATGTGCGCCGCCGCCTGGCTCCAATAGGGGATTTCCACGTGTACTGCATGCAGTCCACGGTATATGTAGAGGGGACTGAGGGGGCAGACATGGATGCCGCCTTTGAGGCGCTGCAGAAGGTCTTCGGCATAATCAATCTCAGCCGGGCCGCCGGGTGCGAAAAGAACAAGGAGGCCATAGCAAAGCTGGCTATTGAATACCTGAAAGAAGATATGGAGAATGCACACAGCTTCAAGGTGGAGTCCAAGCGCAGCGACAAGGCCTTCCCCATGACCAGCATTGAGCTGAGCCAGTATGTGGGGGGCGAGCTGGCCGATGCCTACCCGGATACCCTGGTGGATGTCCACAATCCCGAGCTTACCGTACACATCGAGGTGCGGGACTTGGCCGCCTATGTTCACGCCTCCCCGGTGCCGGGCGCCGGAGGCATGCCCGTGGGTTCCAACGGTGTGGCGGTCACTTTGCTCTCAGGCGGTATTGACAGCCCCGTGTCCACATATATGATAGCAAAGCGGGGCGTGCGACTCATACCCATCCACTTCTTCTCCTTCCCCTACACCTCCCAGCAGGCCAAGGACAAGGTGGTTGAGCTGGGCAAACTGCTGACGGAGTACTGCGGCAGGATGACACTGGAAGTGGTGCCTTTCACCCACATACAGGAGGAGATAAGAGACAAGTGCCCTGAGGAATATTTCACCCTTGTCATGCGCCGCTTTATGATGCGTATTGCCCAGCGTATCGCCGAATATAACGGGGCAAAGGCCATAGTCACCGGGGAAAACCTGGGCCAGGTGGCCAGCCAGACTATGGAGGCCATGGCCTCCACCCAGGCTGTTACCACCCTGCCGGTGCTCCAGCCCCTTATCGGCATGGACAAGGAGGAGATAGTCACCCTGGCCCGGAAGATAGGCACCTTCGACATCTCCATTCTCCCCTATGAGGACTGCTGCACCGTGTTTACCCCACGCCACCCCCGCACACGGCCAAAGGTATCGGATGTGGAGGCCGTGGAGAGCGTTCTTGATGTGGACAGCCTGGTGGAGGAGGCCCTTCAGGGTATAGAAAGGATAGAGCTTGACCATGAGTAAAACATACAATACCGAGATAATTTCCGTGGGCACCGAGCTTTTGCTTGGACACGTGACCAATACCGACGCCAGGGATATCTCCGAGCTGCTGTCCAAAATAGGCATCAACGTGCTCTACCACACTGTGGTGGGGGACAATCCCCAGCGCCTGCGTCAGTGTGTGGAGAGAGCCAAGGACCGGGCGGACATAATCATCACCACCGGGGGACTTGGCCCCACCTGCGACGATCTGACAAAACAGATACTGGCAGAGGCCTTCGGCCTTCCCCTGGTAGCCGATAAGGCGGAGATGGAGGGGCTGCGGGACTTTATAGACCGGGGACGCATACTCACCGAAAATAATTACAGCCAGGGCATGCTGCCTGAGGGCTGCACCGTGTTCCACAATCTCTGGGGCACCGCCCCAGGCTGTGCCTTTGAGACTGAGGGCAAGACCGTGATCATGATGCCCGGCCCGCCGGAGGAATGCGTGCCCATGTTCAAGGCCTACGGACTGCCCTATCTGCAAAAGCTCTCCGGGGCGCATATCGTCTCCCACACCGTGAACATCTTCGGCATGGGGGAGAGCACCGTTGACTCCATCTTTGCCGACGAGATGAACGCCATGACAAACCCCAGCATGGCCCCCTATGCCAAAGAGTGCGACTGCCTGCTGAAGATAACCGCCAAGGCCGAGACGGTGGAACAGGCGGAGGCCATGATAGAGCCGGTGATGAAAGAGGTCAAAGATAAGCTGGGGGACCTGGTTTATGGTACTGATGTGGACTGCATAGAGGAGGCGCTCATAAAGCTGATGGAGGAAAAGCCCATCAGTTTTGCGGCGGCTGAGAGCTGTACCGGCGGCTACATCGCCAAGCGCTTTACCGATCTGCCCGGAGCAAGCCGCTTTTTCAAGGGCGGCATGGTGACCTACACCAATGAGGCAAAGGCCGCACTGCTGGGCATAGATCCGGCTCTCATTGAGGAGAAAGGGGCGGTGAGTCATGAGGTGGCCAGAGCCATGGCGGAAAACTGCCGTCATATCCTGAACAGCGATGTGGGCATAGGCGTCACGGGCCTTGCCGGGCCTGACGGGGACGGAGTCCATGAGGTGGGAACGGTGTTCGTGGCCATGGCCGTAGAGGGCTGCACCTATGTGAAAGAGCTGCATATGGGGGATTACCGCACCCGCAGTTTTGTGCGCCGTATGGCGGGCAACTACGCCTTTGATATGCTGCGCCGCCATCTCTGCGGCCTGCCTATAGGTGACGGGGTAAGGGCCTGCCCTGATGAGGGCTGAGGACCGGGAACATTCCGCCTGGGGCGCTCGTCCCTATACCAGAGGACAAAAAGCCCAAGGAGGACAAAGGAATGAGAACTCTCACCGCAGCTTTGCTGAGCCTTGCTCTGCTGCTGACTCTTGCCGCCTGCGGCTCAACGCCGCCGGAGCATAGCCAAGAGACCCCGGCCGCCACGGCCGAAGCTACACCTGAGCCGACACCGGAACCCACACCGGAGCCCACCGAGGCCCCGGAGGACACCGAGGCCGGGAAGATAGCCATGGAATTTGCCGACGTGTATTTCTACGGCGGGATGGAGGAGATAGAGCCCTGGCTGGTGGAGGACTACCAGTGGGGCGCATATGCCTACGACAGCGAGGCCCCCTCGGACATCCTGCTGCAATATGTGTACCCCTCGGAGGATGAGGAGGCGGTCTGGAACGCCGTCATCCGCTTCCGGGTGGGGCATGAGGACAGCTTCACCTATCTGGTGCTGGAGCTGGTAGAGGGGGAAGAGGGCTGGAAAGTCAGCTTTTTCGGTCTGGACAAGTGAATGACACTATAGTGCCCGGCGTATATGCGCCGGGCACTTGATTTTGTTTTGGTTGAAAAAATTTCCCCGCCGGGGAAATCCCGAACGAAAAGGGCGGGCTGAAACGTCTTATATATGCCGGCAGATAAAGCAGTTGGAAAGGAGACGGGAAGATGGCTGAGCAAGCATACGACAAAAACAGAGGCCCGCGGGAGATATATCGGGAGCACTGCCAGACGGTGTACCGGGTGGCCTTCACCTATATGAAAAACAGCTATGACGCCGAGGACGCGGTGCAGGAGACCTTTGCCCGGCTGATACGCTCCGGGGAGCGCTTTCGCAGCAGGGAGAAGGAGAAAGCCTGGCTTATCGTGACGGTGTCCAATGTGTGCAAGGATATGCTGCGCCGCCATTACCGCAGCGACAGGGCCCTGGAGGATTACCAGTACCTGGCCTCTCCGCCCCATGAGATAGACGAGACCATGGAGGCCATACTCCGGATGCCGGAAAAGTACAAGACGGTGGTGTATCTCTTTTATTACGAGGGCTACACCGCCAGGGAGATAGCCCGGATGCTGGGGGAAAAGCAGAATACGGTGAGCTCCAGGATAGGCCGGGCCCGATTGCTACTCAAGACCATGCTGGGAGGTGGCTTTGATGATTAACATGCAGGTGAGAGATTCCTACAACAAGATAGCCCTGAGCCGGGACACGGCGGAGGATATATGGCAGCGAGCTATGGAGCAGGCAAAGGCCCAACCCTCAGAGCGGGGAAGCCGAAGGAACAAGGGCGGCGGCAAAAAACTGCGCCGTACCCTGCTGATAGCGGCAGTGATAGCTTCCTTCATGACGGTGACGGCCCTGGCCTCGGAATTTTACGGCTTCAGGAGCCTGGTAAGAGAGGAGCGGGAGCAGCTCATGGCCCGGGAGCAGCCCGACGGCAGCCTGGATAGCTCCACGGTGACGGTATATGACATCGGGCAGACCCGGCCCTATGAGGGGCCGGACTGGGCCATGGAGTGGGTGGACAAGGCTCAGGAGGCTTTCTCTGAGTGGAGAAGCTACAAGGAGGAAAAGCTGGATGCCTATTACCGGGAGAAGCTGCCCAACCTGAAAGATATACTTACCATAAGCGACAACGGCGGCCCAGGGTATGACGGAATTGATGTAGCGGACAATGGGGACGGGACCTATACCTTTACTCTGTGGCGCTACGAAGAAGACCCGGACAATCTGGCGCCGGACATCTTCGGGAACATGGTGCCGGCTTATAAAGAGGTCCTCGACCCGGCTACTTCGGTCACCGTGGACCAGGCGGAGAAGGAGGCCTTTGATGAGGAGATGCTGCGCATGGCCACGCTGGGGGGCTACGGGGACTACCACCACATCTACGGCGTGGCCGACGCAGAAGAGGCAGAGAAGCTGGAGGAGCTGGCGGCGGAATACGGCCTGAGCCTGCGCAGCGGGCAGGTCACAAAATATGCCGGGGACGACAGCGACGAGGGCCTGAACCAAAGCCTGGGCCAGGCCGTGGGCAGCGGGGATATATACCGTGAGGCCCCGGAGTTCGACCACTATTCCACCTTCCAGAGCGGCTCCTTCCAGTCCGCAGCAAACATTACTCTCAGCGACGGGCGCAGGCTGAGCACCTATCTGTGCAGCACCGCCTACGGGGAAATGGTGGACGGCTGGGAGCTGGGAGGCTTCACAGTCCGGGAGGACGAGCCCATGAGCACCCGCAGCTACACCGCCGCCGACGGCACGGAGCTGACCATATCCCAGAACGGCAGCCAGGCCATAGTCTATGCCTACCTGGACAAGTCCTACATCACCATGACCATGGAGATAAACAGCTACAGAAGCCCCGGCGTTCAGGAGACGGACTTCAGCCTGGACGAGGAGACGGTGAACTATGCCGCAGACTTCATAAACTACAAAAACATCGGTAAGTAAGGGCTGTGAGCTTCTTAAGAAATCTTCAGTTTCACCTGCCTTGACCTTGGGCGGCCCCTGGACTATACTGGCCGGGAGACATAGCCCGGCCTGTCGGGGGCTGTTCATGTCCCTGCCGGGTCAAACAGGAGGACAAAATGAAAAAGATTGTTGTTTCTTTACTGAGCCTCATGCTGCTCTTTATCTTTTCCGCCTGCGGCTCTCTACCGCCGGAGAACAGCGCTCAGCCTACACCTACGGCGGAACCCACCCCTACCACAGAACCCACGGCGGAACCAACTGTGGAACCCAGCCCTGAGCCTTCAGCTTCCCCGGAGGAGGAAGAAGTCAGCAGCTTTGCCCTGGAATTCGCCGATGTGTATTTTCACGGTACGGCTGAGGAAATCCGTCCCTGGCTTACGGAGGACTACCAGTGGGGTGTGGATACCTATGAAAGCGAGGCGCCCACGGATATCACCCTGCAATATGTGTCCCCTGCCGACGAGTCCGGGGATACCTGGGCTGCCAGTATCCGTTTCAGAATGGGTGGGGAGGACAGTTACACCTATCTGGTGATGGACATGACCAGAGCTGTGGACGGCTGGAAGGTCAGCTTCTACGGCCAGGACAAGTGAACAGCATGTAAAACACAGTCCCCGGCCCAGGATGGGCCGGGGACTTTTACCTTAGAAAGACCTGAGGGCTTGGAAATCGAGAATTGCCCTCTTGACTTTAAACGGGGAGTAAGTTATACTCTAACTGTATTAAGACACATAGTACAGTTAACACGGATTGGAGGTGTCTCCCCTGATACATATCAATTTCCGGGATGCAAGACCCATATATCAACAGGTAAAAGAGGGCTTCTGCCAGCTTATACTCTCCGGGGCCCTGCCCCCGGGCTACAAGCTGCCCTCAGTACGGGAGCTGGCTGCCAGCCTGGCTATAAACCCCAACACCATACAGCGGGCCTACCGGGAGCTGGAGCAGGAGGACTACATTGTCTCGGTGCCGGGGAAGGGCAGCTTTGTCTGCGACGGGGATCAGGCGGCCAAAGCTCGCAGGCAGGAGCTGATGGAGCGTTTCCGGCAGATGGTGAGGGAGATGGAGCAGCTGGGCGTGAGCCGGAGCCAGCTTATCCAAATTCTCATGGAAGGAGAGGAGAAAGCATGATAGAGGTAAAAGGTCTTGTTAAAAGCTTTGACGGTTTTAAGGCTCTGGACGGCCTGGAGCTCACTGTGCCCCGGGGTGCGGTATACGGTCTGGTGGGCCCCAACGGGGCGGGCAAATCCACCCTCATCCGCCATGCCGTGGGCATATACAGGCAGGATTCAGGGGAGCTGCTGATAGACGGGGAGCCGGTGTATGAAAACCCGAAGATAAAGGCCAGGATAGCCTATATCCCCGACGAAGTGCCTTACTTTACCCAGTCCACTGTAAAAGACTTGATGAAGTTTTATAAAAGCATGTATCCAAGTTTCGATCAGGAGCGCTTCAATAAGTTGGGGGAGGCCTTTGAACTGAGCCTGAACCGGCCCCTGCGGAAGATGTCCAAGGGCATGCAGAAACAGGCGGCCTTCTGGCTGGCACTAAGCTGCCGGCCGGACTACATAGTGCTGGACGAGCCGGTGGACGGCCTGGACCCGGTGATGCGCCGCCAGGTGTGGAGCCTGCTGCTCAGCGATGTGGCAGAGCGGGGTAGCACGGTTCTGGTGTCCTCCCACAATCTCCGGGAGCTGGAGGACGTGTGCGACCACGTGGGCATAATGAACCGGGGGAAGATGCTGCTGGAGCGCTCTTTGAGCCAGCTCCAGGACAATATGGTAAAGGTGCAGCTGGCCCTGGCCGACGGCGGAAAACTGCCGGAGGGCCTGGATATACTCCACCGCAGCGTCACCGGGCGGCTACAGCAGCTGATACTCCGGGGAGATGCGGAGGAAGTGACCAACAAGCTCTCCACGGTGCAGCCATTGTTCATGGACGTGCTGCCTTTGAGTCTGGAGGAGATATTTATTTATGAGCTGGGAGGTGCAGAGCATGAAGTCAAAGACATCCTTGTTTAATCCAGGTCTGAGCCGGAGCATACTCAGCCGCTTCTGGCCTCTGTGGCTTATCTATCTGGGAGTGCTGCTGGTGCAGCTGCCGGTCACCGCTTCGGAATATCTGAGCTATGGGACGTATATGGACAACCGCATACTTAGTCTTGCGATGAATGTGGCCGGATATGCAATGGCGGCCTCGGTACTGTCGGTGATGGCGGTGTTCAGCTATCTGTATTCAAAGCGCAGCTGCTCCCTTATAAACTCCCTGCCTGTACGCCGGGAGACCGCCTTTGTCACTGCCTGCCTCACGGGGCTGCTGCCCCTGCTGCTGGCGGAAGTGCTCACCTGGCTCATATCCCTGGGCGTTTTTGCAGGCAGTGAGTCAGTGCGGCCGGAATGGCTAAACAGCTGGCTGCTGGTGGTGCTGCTGTCCACCCTGGCAAGCTACGGCTTTGGAGTGTTCTGCGCCATGCTCACCGGGCACATCCTGGTGCTGCCCGCCCTGTTCCTGGTGCTGAACGCGGCGGTATATGTGCTGGAAGCCCTGGTGCAGGCACTACTGAGGACGCTGGTCTACGGCTATGACGGCGGCAGCGCCTTAATAAGCCGACTGTCGCCACTGCCCTACGCAAGCAGTGCTCTCAGGGTGATAGCCGAACCGACGGCAGGCAGTCTGGAGCCGGAGTTTATCCTGCTGGGGATAGACAGCCTGGCGGTCTATGCTGTGGTGGGCATGCTGTTTATAGTCCCGGCTCTGCTGCTCTATCGCCGGAGAAAGATGGAGGCTGTGGGGGACGTGGTGGCCATAAAGGCTCTGGAGCCGGTGTTCAAATACTGTGCCAGCATCTATGCCGCCCTGGGCCTTGGGGCGCTGATGGCCGAATCCATGGACAATGCCCTGAGCTCCGGTCCCCCGGAGGCGGCGGTGCTGGCGCTGATGCTGCTGCTGGGTGCCGCCCTGGGCTACTACGCCGCAGAGATGCTGCTGCAAAAGAGCCTGAGAGTTTTCCGCTCCAGGATACGGGGGCTGATTGTGGTCTGGGCAGTATTCCTGCTTGGAGTCGTTGTTGCAGAACTTGACCTCACCGGCTATGAAAGACGGGTGCCGGAGACGGAAGAGATACAGAGCGTGGTACTGGTAAACGACGGGAGAGTGACCGAGGATGCGGAAAGCATAAAGCTTACGCGGAAGATACACCAGACTGCCATTGACAATGAGGAGCATAACCGTCAGGCGGAAAGCACAAGCATTATATACATCCGATACGAGCTGAAGGACGGCAGCAGCCTGAGCAGAAGCTACTGGGTGGACAGGAGCCGGGACTGGGTAGACAACAGTGGGCGCTCCGAATATGCCCTGTGCCGGGAGCTGTATATGCTGCCCCAGAACAAGGAGCTGATGATGAAGGCCGGGGAGATAAAGGCGGAAAACGTTATATTCTGCGATATTGAGCAGCTTCTGCCCAAGTCCGACGAGTTTTCTCTCAACTATGAGCAGCTGAGACTTAGCCCTCAGCAGGCAGAGGAGCTGTATACTCAGTGCATACTGCCGGATACTCAGGACTCCATGCTGGGCACACGGTGGTTCTATATGGATGAGGAAGCCTATGAGACTAGGAGCGACACAAGCCTGTATATACATGTGGAGTCCGGCGAGGGCCCGGAGTATGGCCCCTATGTGTTTAGCGTCGAAATCACCCTGGACGCAGAGCGCAGCATCGCCTGGCTGGAGGAGAACCTGGGCATAGAGGTAAAGCCCTATCTGGAAGTCCGGCCCGATGCGCTGGAGGACTTGGAATACTACTGATATCCCGGAACGGAAAAAGATGGAATACTGAGAGAAGAAGGTGGGGATTTCACTCCCCACCTTCTTCTTTACGCCTTCTTGACTTGAAAGGGAGGGGATTATATAATAAACTGTCTATCAAAATGTGATGAGGTAAGACATGAAGAAGATTTCAGCCTGGATATTGAAAGCTCTGGCCGCCGGTCTTGCGGCTCTGCTGCTTTTGAATATCTGGTGTTACTTTTACTATAACGTGCCGGTGCACTACACCAACGAGACGGGAGCCACGGAGTACAAGTGGGAGAGCGGAAAATTCTACCGCAAGGGCACCGAGGGCTTTGCCTTCGGCCGCACCAACAACGACGGCTTCAACAACCTCTCCGACTATGAGCCGGGCCAGGAGATAGAGATACTGCTCATGGGCTCTTCCCACATGGAGGGTATGAACACCCCCCAGGAGGACAACGCCGCAGCCGTGCTCAACCGGCTCTTTGAAGGGGAAAAGTACACCTACAACATCGGCACCTCCGGACACACCATGGAATACTGCCTGAGCAATCTGCAAGCGGCTCTGGACACCTATGAGCCAGGGGAGTATGTGGTGATAGAGACCCGCACCCTCAGCTTCACCACAGGGGATCTGGCGGCGCTGGTGAACGGGGAACTGAAGCCCATAGAGTCTCACACCGGAGGGCTGGTGGAGCTTTTGCAGAAGCTGCCCTACCTGCGTTTGATGTACACCAAATATCTCAGCGGAGACGAGGGCGGCGGGGAGGAGCAGACCCAGTCCACCCAGGGCGAGGCTTTGGAGCAGCCGCTGAAAGCGGAGCTTCTGGGCAGAACTCTGGAAACTGCCGGGCAGCTCTGCCGGGAGCGGGGAGTGCAGCTCATTCTGGTCTATGACCCCACGGTATACGCCGATGATGAGGGCAGGGGCTACACTCAGACTGCGGAAGAGGATATGCAAATGGTCACGGACTGCTGCGAGAAGGCGGGAGTGGTCTTTGTGGATCTGACGGAGAGCTATCTCCGGGGCTATGAGCAGCAGCACAAGCTGCCCTACGGCTTTTACAATACATCTCCGGGCAAGGGGCATATGAACAGCTGGGGTCATGAGCTTTTCGCCCGGGCAGTATTCCAAACCATAAACGAGCTGGAGGGCTGACATGACATTCAACAGCCTCACTTTTGCCATATTCTTTGCCATAGTCTGCGGACTGATGGCTCTGACAAACATAAATGCCATCAAAACAAAGCTGTCTGCCCATGTCATCCGGTTGCGGCACTGGGTGCTGCTGCTGGCCAGCTATGTGTTCTACGGCTGGTGGAACTGGAAATGCTGCTTGCTCATGCTGGGACTTACCTTGGTGGCCTATATCTGCGCCGGAAGCTACAGCAGGAGCCGCAGAAAGCTCTATGTGGTTCTGGGGGTGGTGTTTCCCCTGCTCATCCTGGGCATATTCAAATATTTCAACTTCTTTATAGACTCCTTCTGCGATGTGCTGGGCATAAGCCGGGCAGGCAGCCTGAACATCCTGCTGCCTGTGGGCATCAGCTTTTACACCTTCCAGTCCCTCAGCTACACCATTGACGTTTACCGGGGGAAGATAAAGGCAGAGGAGAGCTTCGGCAACGTGGCGCTGTATATTGCCTTTTTCCCTCAGCTGGTGGCCGGGCCCATAGTCAAGGCCGGGGAGTATATCCCCCAGCTCTATGAGGACAGGAATATCAGCCTGAATAATTTCCAGATGGGCATACAGTTCTTTGCCCTGGGCCTTTTCAAAAAAATAGTGATTGCCGACAATATCTCCACCTTTGCGGATGCGGTATATGAGTGCCCGGCGGAGTTCCACGCCATCACCGTGCTCTTGGCGGTGGCCGCCTATTCGGTGCAGATATACTGCGACTTCTCCGGGTATTCCGACATGGCCGTGGGCTGCGCCAAGTGCCTGGGCTACGACCTGTCCAGAAACTTCAACCTCCCCTATATCTCCCGGAACGTTACCGAGTTCTGGAAGCGCTGGCACATAAGCCTCTCCACCTGGCTGATGGAGTATCTGTACATACCCCTGGGGGGCAACCGGAAGGGCAAGAGACGCAGATACATAAACCTGATGCTCACCATGCTTATCGGTGGGCTGTGGCACGGAGCGGCCTGGACCTTCGTGGCCTGGGGCGGCCTCCACGGACTGGCTCTGTGCCTGCACAAGCTGTTTATGGGACGGCCGGGCTACGGAAAAATGAGAGACAATGCCCTGGTGTCGGCTCTGTCGGTACTGGGCACCTTCTGCTTTGTGAGCCTGTGCTGGATATTCTTCAGGGCCGGAGACTTCAGAACCGCCATGGAGGTCTTTGCCGCCATATTCACCTGGCAGCAGGGAGTCATACATCTGAGCAGCTGGGCCCTGCTGGGCCTGGGCTGCCTGGCCATCGCCACCCTGGCCGCCTGGATAAGGAGCAGAAAACTGGGCATAGCCACAGAGGGCTACTATCCCCAGCTGAAGCTGAATACCGTGCCGGGGCTGCTGGTATTCTTCTGCTTCGTGGGACTGACTCTGGGGCTGGCCTACACAGGGGAGAACCCCTTCATTTATTTCCAGTTCTGAAACGAGAAAGACAAGAATGAAAAAGGAAATTTTAAAAAAAGCCTTTATTGCCACGGTACCGGTGCTTTCAGGCTACCTGGTCATAGGCCTGAGCTTCGGTGTTGTGCTGCAGAGCCGGGGATATGGGGTCCTGTGGTCGGCAGCCATGAGCACCTTTATATACGCGGGTTCCATGCAGTTTGTGGCGGTGGAGCTGATGAGCAGCGCCGCAAGTTTGTTTACCGTGGCTCTGACCACAGTGATGGTGAATATGCGTCATGTGTTCTATGGGTTATCCATGATAGACCGGTATAAGAACACGGGGAAAGCCTGGCCCTATCTCATCTTTGCCCTCACTGATGAGACCTATTCCCTGGTGTGCAATCCGCCGGAAATGAAAGCTGAAGATGAAAAAAGCTTTTATATTCTGGTGTCCGTGCTGGACCACATATACTGGATAGCGGGCAGCGTACTGGGGTCCTTGCTGGGCTCGGTGCTGCCTTTCAGCACAGAAGGTATTGACTTTGCCCTGACGGCTCTGTTTGTTTCCGTGTTTATGGAGCAGTGGCTAAGCACCAAGGACCATGTGCCGGCCCTTATGGGCCTGGGGGCTTCGGTGCTGTGCCTGCTCTTTTTCGGGCCTGACAGCTTCCTCATACCCTCCATGCTGCTTATTTTGTTGGGGCTGACCCTGTACCGTCGGAAGGGGGTGCTTGCCCCATGATACATTCGGTGATGATAGTTGCTGTGGCGGCTCTGGTAACGCTGGTTTTACGCTTCATACCCTTTCTGATTTTCGGGGGAAAACGGGGGACCCCGGCCTACATAAGCTATCTGGGCAGGCTTCTGCCCTATGCCGTAATGGCCATGCTGGTGGTTTATTGTCTGAGGAACATAAGCTTTACTTCGTCTCCCTTCGGAGCGCCGGAGCTTATTTCCTGCGCCGTGGTTGCTCTGCTTCATGTATGGAAACGCAGCTCCATACTCAGCATTCTGGGGGGCACGGTCTGCTATATGCTGCTGGTACAGCTGGTGTTCTGAGAAGGGAAGAGAAAAAGAGTGCCGCTGAAAGCTGAGGAAACAAGCTGACTTAACGGCTGACAAATAGCGGTGCTAAAGGAACCGGTGTGTTATTTCGGAAAGAAACGGCACACCGGTTCTTTCCAGGCTCCGATCTTTTTCCTGTAAGGGTATGTACATCCATTGAATAACGCAAGGAGAAGATGGAGAAAACCGTCAGGGGAGCAGACAGTTCAGCCTGCCCCTGACGGTTTCCTTTGACCTTGCTAGCTCTTTTTCACTATTGCTTCTACAAGTTTTGCCTGCAATAGGTGCTTCATATATTCATCCACACGTGTACAGGGCATCCCGTCTTTATCATAGATTGTTCTGCTACACAGCTTGTTTATATAGCCGTCATAATGCCGTAAGATACGCTCTGCGGCCAGGGGATCACCGGCACGTGCCGCTTCAATCACAGATAGGGGCAAAAGCTCTTTGCCGTAGAAAGTGGGCTGTTTCATCTGATTTTTCTCCTTTAGTTACACTTTAATCTGTTTCGAAGTTCTTCAAGGGCTTTTGCCCTGTGCCGCTGGACGGTACTGCGGGACATTCCCACTAATCTGCCGATCTTACCGTCTGCCAGTTCCAACACACAATGAAGAATCAGAATTTTCTGATCCTGTTCCGGCAGGGCGGCAAAGGCGCAGGCTGCAAGTTCGTCCCGGATATGCAGTACATACCCACAGGCAGTGAACATACTGCTGTCGCTTGGGTACTCGTCCACCGTACAGATATTATCCATTTGGTACAGCGGCAAGGCGCTGAACTCGGTTTCCCGTTTTCGTCGGCGGGCCATATCCCGCAGATGGGTCCTGGCTCCATTGCGAAGGACGGTTTTGCAGAAAGCGTCAAAGCGGCAGCGTTCTCCATAATCACCGGGAATGTAATTCATCTTCTCACCTCCGATCTGCGGGAGAGTGAGAAGCCGGGGGCAGATGCATTGTCTGCCGTGTTGCTGCGGTAGTTACGGCCCGCACCGAAAAACCGCAGAAAACGGCAACATTCGCCCGGAGGATATACTGTCTTCCGGGCGAATGTGAAAGTATTATGAAGTTTTCTTACACAGTATAGTACATACTGTTGGCCGGAATTGCCCCCTGTTTGATGCAGGCTTTTTTTGAAAAGCTATGGCTGGAGAAAACAGTACATATAAGCATGGTGTTCCCCTCCGTGTGCCGCCTTTCTCTTGGCTCCGACCAAAATGACAGCTTTTCCCCCTTGCTCAAAATATTTGTTCAAATAATCTGCGGTATTTTCACCCATTTCAAAAGTCATATCCAGGGCGCAAGTCTCAAAACTTATGTAAGGCCACTCATATAGGGTAATGACAGCAACATCATTATAAACGCCGCTGCTTGTGGATACAAGTCGTGAAACACGAACCACAAACCGCTGTTTCAGTACCCAAGCTTTAATCTTCCCCCACGACTGCTGCCGGCAAAGAAACAGGAACTTTATCTGATAAGTAAAACTGCAGGGTGACGATGAGACTGTGGAACTGTAAAAAAGATAAGGATGCATGGCTGCTCAGCAGTTTCTAATTACTTCATTCTGGTTACTTCCTTATCGGGTGTAACTTAATGCAAATTTTTTACTGTTATATTTATCTCCCTGAGGAAATATACTGTGGCAAAGCGCAGCAGAGACAGGGGGGATGAACTTGAAGCAGTATGAGCGGGGAAACAGGGAGATGTGCGGCTGCTGTAACAGCTGCGGCTCATGCATAGGCCCCGCCGGACCCATGGGCCCTCAGGGACCACCGGGTCCCACCGGTGCAACAGGGCTGCGGGGACCGACAGGACCGGCGGGCACAGAGGGGAGAGAAGGCCCTCAGGGCCCGCAAGGGGTACAGGGCCCAATAGGCCCCCAAGGCCCGGAGGGGCCTCAAGGACCGCCAGGACCTCAGGGACCGCAGGGCCCGACAGGGCCACAGGGTCCGCCGGGAACTGCCGGAGCACAGGGCAGAATAGGCCCGGAGGGCTTGACAGGGGCTGAAGGGCCGCCAGGACCGCAGGGCCCGGAGGGACCCCAGGGACCGCCAGGCCCGGAAGGCCCACAGGGAATCCAGGGGCCGGAGGGACCTCAGGGGATTCAGGGCCCGGAGGGGCCCCAGGGACCGCCAGGCCCGGAAGGCCCACAGGGAATTCAGGGCCCTCAGGGAATCCAAGGCGAGCCGGGACAGACGCCGGAGCAGAGCTTCGCTTCGTTTATCAACGTGCAGTATCCCCTCACTCAGAGCAGCCTGATAGCCGTATTCCCGGATGTCACAGACAGTACCGGGAATATAGTCCAGACAGACCTGCAGCATATAAGCCTTGCACCTGGGTATTACCTTGTATCCTATAAGGTGTCGGCAATTTTTGACAGTCCAAACTATATGCAGGTGACACCCAGCTATAACGGAACCTCCCATCTGGAGACAGGTATATATTTTGCCACCAGCGCCACCGGCTCCAGCGCCACCGGCTCAGCCTTCTTTATTATCAGAGCTCCAGCGGCCACTGTGTTCAGCCTGAACTACAGCGGCTCCAGCAATGCAAGAGAAGGGGAAATAAACCTGACGTTTCTTAAACTGAACAGGGACATATGAAAAAGGATGTGCCGGTGAGGCACATCCTTTTTTAGGTTTTGAAGGCTCAATCATTTTTCTTTTTTACAGGCAGCTCCAGCAAAACGGCGGCCCCGATAACCAAAGTGGCCCCCAGCCACATACCGCTGCTCATGGGCTCTTTAAGCACCAGAGCCGACAGCAGCACCGCCACCACCGGGTCCACATAGGCAAGCATTGCCACCGTCTGAGAGGGCAATACATCCATACAGCCGAAGTACATGTAATAGGCAAGGCCTGTGTGGATAATGCCAACTGCCAGAAGCAGCATAAGGGCGAAGGAGTCCAGCTCCGGCAGGGGGGATTGGACGGTGAGCAGATTATATGGCAGCAGCACAAGAGCGGAAATACCAAGCTGCACCACCGTTCGCTCCATGCCGGAAATATCACGCATCTTCTTGTTGAGAATCACTATGGAGGCGTAGAGCACTGCGGCCCCCAGAGCAAGGGCAATGCCCCGGATTTGCCCCGGTGCGGGCAGGCCGCTCCCGGCAACGCCGGAGACGAATACCATGCCGAAAAGGGCTGCCAGCACGCACAGCCCCCGGAAGAGACTGAGCTTTTCCTTAAATACCAGAGGGGAAAGAGCCACCACTATGATGGGAGCCAGGTAGTAGCACAGTGTTGCCACTGCAATGGTAGTGTAGCGGTAGGACTCAAAAAGCAGTATCCAGTTGAAACCCAGCATCAGGCCTGATAGGCCAAGATACAGGGCATTTCGTCTCACGGCACGGCGGCTGAAAGGCAGACGCCCCAGCAGCATCACCAGCAGCAGAAAGGCAGCGCCCACTATACCCCGGAAGTTTGCTATGACAGAGGAAGGCAGAGGTATGCCACGGATGAAAAGGCCGAGACTACCCCAAATGCCCATGGAACCTATAAGTTTCAGCCGCCCGGCGGTACTTTTGCCCATAATGTTTCCCCCAGCTTTTGTGATACGGGAGAGTATAGCACATTATGGGGAGAAAGGGAAGAGCCTCAGAAGTTGCGGGGCAGGGTAAGAGATTTTATCCTTGCTTTATTGACCGGGGGAAAGTATTATATAGCCTAGAGAGAAAAAGAAAATGGAGTGATAAACTTGGAATTCAATGTCAACAGCCCGGTATTGTTTGTAATAGCGGGCATAATCGTGGCGGCGGTCCTGGCCCAGTCCATATATTTCCTGGTAAAGGCATGGCGCCGGGGCGTGGAGATAGGCATGGGCAAAGACAAGCTCAAACGAGTGGCTATTACAGCCGGTGTATTTACCGTGGCTCCTGCCGTGGCCATAGTCATAAGTGTAATAACCCTGGCCAAGGATCTGGGCGTGCCCCTGCCCTGGCTGCGACTCAGCGTGGTAGGCTCATTGTCCTATGAGACCATTGCCGCCTCCAATGCGGAGAGCGCCATGGGACTCACCTTTGGTCAGGTATCTGAGCTCACCGCTACTGAGTATGTGACCATAGCCTTTGTCATGACCGTGAGCATAATGGTGGGAATCTGGCTGGTGCCGCTCATAGGAAAGAAACTGCAAAACGGGGTCATCTCCCTGGAAAACAGAGATAAGAAATGGGGAGATATTTTCTCCGCCTCCATGTTCATAGGCATGATATCCGCCTTCCTGGGCTACGTGTTCTGCGATTTCTCCAACATATTCCACGGGGACATGAGCGGACTCATCCCGGTGCTGGTGATGGCGGTATCCGCTCTGGTAATGTGCCTGGCCGGGTTGCTGGTGAAAAAGACCCAGTGGCGTTGGGTGTCGGACTACGCCCTGCCCATCAGCCTTGTGGTGGGAATGGCCAGCGCCATTCCCATTACCGGCTGGCTGGCCTGAAAGGAGGAATAGGGATGAATAAAAAACTTTCCTACATGGATTCCGTTCACCGGGACGGGCGCATCTGGAATCTGTCCATGATGCTTATGCTGTTCATGTATCCTATCGCAGTGGCTGTGATTTACAATACCCTGCCGGATTGGCGGGGCTTTGCCCTGGGCCTTCTGGCCACAGCTCCCATGTACTGGGCCGTGGCGGTTGTGGAGGTGGTAACATATGTGCCCATGCTGGGCGCCGGAGGCTCTTACCTGTCCTTCGTCACCGGCAACATCTCCAATCTTAAGCTGCCTGTGGCCCTCAATGCCCTGGAGCAGGCGGAGGTAAAGGTCAGCTCTGAGGAAGGCGAGATAATTTCTACCATAGCCATAGCCGTGTCCAGCATAGTCACCACACTCATAATAATCCTGGGTGTCATACTTATAACCCCCCTGACCCCGGTGCTTAACGCCCCGGTGCTGGCCCCGGCCTTCGCCCAGATCCTGCCGGCCCTCTTCGGCGGCCTGGGAGTGGTGTTTATATCCAAGAACTGGAAGATAGCCATAGCCCCGGTGATACTTATGCTGGTGCTGTTCATCTTTGTTCCCGCCCTTAACTCCAGCACCGTGGGCATAATGGTGCCGGTGGGCGTGCTGTTCACTTTGGGTGTGTCCCGGATACTGTATAAGAAAGGTCTTCTGTAAAAAGGAGGAAGAGAAATGACAGTTCTGTATATTCTTCTGGCCGTACTGTCCGTGCTGGTGCTGGTCATAGTGGCCCGTACATTGGCTTTCAGGCCGAAAGAGCAGAAGGAAGAGAAGCCGGAGAGCATAGATTACGACTCCAAGGCCGCTGTGGATGCCCTGGGCAGGCTGGTCCGCTGCAAGACGGTGAGTTTTTACGACGAGTCCCAGGAGGACAACGGGGAGTTTGAAAAGCTCATCGGACTGCTGCCGGAGCTGTATCCAAATGTGACGAAGAACTGCCCCATGATAAAGCTGCCCGGCCGCGGTCTGCTCTACCGCTGGCAAGGTACTGAAACGGGTCCGGCCTCAGTGCTGATGGCCCATTATGACGTGGTGCCGGTGGATGAGGATAACTGGGAGAAGCCCGCTTTTGAGGCCGTGATCGAAGACGGCGTCATGTGGGGCCGGGGCACTCTGGATACCAAGGTGACCTTCAACGGCATACTTTCCGCCGCCGAGAACCTGATAAAGCAGGGCTTTAAGCCGGAGCACGATATCTACTTCGCTTTTTCCGGCGGGGAAGAGGTCAACGGCCCTGGGGCAGAGAACATAGTGGAGTATTTCAGGGAGAACAATATTGAACTGTCCATGGTGCTGGATGAGGGCGGCGGCGTTGTCCGGGACGTGTTCCCCGGAGTCAAGGAGCCCTGCGCCCTTATAGGAATTGCAGAAAAGGGACTTATGAATCTGGAGCTCTCCGTTTCCGGCGGTGGCGGCCACGCCTCCGCTCCGGCGCCTCATACCCCCGTGGGCAAGCTGTCCATGGCTTGCGCAAAGGTGGAGGCCAGGCCATTCAAGGCCCATTTCAGCAAACCGGTGCTGGAGATGTTCGATGTTCTTGGCCGCCGCTCCAGTTTCCTTTACCGGATGATTTTTGCCAACCTCTGGTGCTTTGGCTGGGTGCTGGACATGATATGCAAAAAGAGCGGCGGAGAGCTGAACGCTCTGTTGCGCACCACCGTGGCCTTTACTCAGATGAGCGGCAGCCAGGCACCTAACGTCATTCCGCCTAAAGCCAGTATGGTGGCCAATCTCCGCCTCAACCCGGAGGACAGCGTGGCCGGGGCCATAGAATATATCAGGAATGTGGTGGGAGATGAGGATATAAAGCTCAGCAACCTGGACAGTATGGAGCCCAGTCCCATTTCCCGTACCGACTGCGAGAGCTGGGAAAAGGTCTGCTCCGCCGTCTCCGGTACCTGGCCCGGCTCACTGGTGGCCCCCTATCTCATGGTACAGTGTTCCGACAGCCGCCATTACGGTTCTGTCTCCGATAAAGTCTATCGCTTCTCGGCAATGGCCCTTACCACCGAGGAGCGGCGCACCATCCATGGCAATAACGAACGTATAACCCTGGAGGCCATAGGAAAGGCTGTGGAGTTTTTCATGCGTGTGATGAAGCAGTGCTGAGAGCACGGGGCAAGCAGGAATAAAATGTATTTTAAAGCATAAGCTGACAGCAGAGGTATGCTCTCAGCTTATGCTTTATTTTATGTTTTTGCATGGAGCCGGGAGTTCAAATAACAGGAACAGGTGATGTAAATGAAGCATGAAATAAAATGGAAGCTGCTTATCCCGGCTGTGCTCCTTCCCTTGACCGTTGGTGGATTGGCAGCCCTTCTTACAGGCAGCGCAATGGATAATTATTCTCAGGTAACGAGACCGCCCCTGTCTCCGCCGGGATGGTTATTCCCCCTTGCCTGGTCGCTGCTGTATATCCTCATGGGCATATCCTCCTATATAGTGGCGACATCCTCCGTTTCCGGGGAGCGGCGGGAACGGGCGCTGTGCGTTTACGCCTTGCAGCTGGCGGTAAATTTTGCCTGGCCCATAATATTCTTTAAACTCTCGGCCTACGGTGCCGCCTTTTTCTGGCTTCTGCTGCTGGTGGTGCTGGTGCTCATAACCATATTGCTTTTCTGGCATATCAGCAAAACAGCGGGAAAGCTGCTGCTGCCATACCTGCTATGGCTGCTTTTTGCCCTGTACCTGAATCTGGGCGTGTGGCTGCTGAATTAAACCAAACCGAAGCTATGAACAGAAAACAGAAGAACAGCAAACCGGCAGCCTGCGGGGAAACCGGGCACGGCGGCTCCATGCCCCATGCCCGTAAATACCCTCCTCTGAGCTGCTTTTTGCATATTATGACAATTGCTCTGTATATTGTTTTTACCAAATGCACCTCTCTGTCTAAACACGGAAACAAAAAAGCTTGAAATTTCTGATATTTTGCACCAAAACCATTAAATAATCCTTTTTATATATGTTTAACTTGCATATTATTTGGGACTGTGCTAAAATGATAACGATAGTTAAAGCTTATACATTTTGTACCTGACAGGGGGGGGACGCACATGGAAAAAAGGGCCAAGATAATCACGGTCGCAGGCAAAGGCGGCGTGGGCAAAACATCGATTTCGGCATCTATGGTGAGGCTGCTGGTTGAGAGGTTCCCGGACAAAAAAATTCTCGCAATAGATGCTGACCCGGCTGTCGGCCTTTCCGTAGCTCTTGGCGTGGACGTAAAGCTGACGCTGGATGATATAAGGATGAGCATCGTGGACAGTGTGGAGAACGGCGATGCCAGAGAGGCTCTGGAACTTTTAAGCGAGGCCAGATTCAAAATATTTGATGCCCTTGTTGAGATGCCGGGATTTGCCTTTTTGGCCATAGGCCGTCCTGAAAGTTCCGGCTGCTACTGCAAGGTAAACTCATACCTTAAGGAAGTTATAGGACTTCTCGCCAACAGCTTTGACTATGTGGTCATTGACGGCGAGGCAGGTATTGAACAAATTCAGCGCCGGGTGATGGAAAAGGTTACCCACCTGCTCTTGGTCACGGACCAGAGCAAGAAGGGCGGCCAGGTAATCACTACAATCAAGAGCGTGGCGGACGAGCTTATCGCCTACGATAGGATCGGCGTCATCATAAACAGGGTCACCAATCCCGAACTTGCCGACATGATGCAGATACCGGGTGTGGAGATCCTCTCCCTTATCCCTGCCGACAGCACCTTTGCCGCAAACGATATAAAGGGCAAGAGCGTTATGGAACTGCCGGCGGATTCAGTTATGCTCAAGGGGGTGCGGGAGGCACTCCAAAAAATAGAAATTCTATAAAGAAGAGGTGTAACATTTGAAAGATCTTAAGCATCTTATCTACTTTGAGAGTCTGCTTGAGAATGCTGACAACGAACTGGTAAGACAGGCTCAGGCTGACGGCCAGCTGGCACTGGGCTATACCTGTTACCACGTTCCCGAAGCACTGCTCAACGTAGGCAACTGCTTCTCTGTCCGTCTGAGAGCACCCAATACCGGCTCCATAGATATTGCCACCTACTACATGTCCAACTACACCTGCGAATATGCCAGGGCCCTTGTGGAGAGAGGTATCGAGGGTGGATACAAATTCCTGGACGCCGTTATAGGCGTGGACGCCTGCTCAATGATGAACAGGGCAATGGAGCATTTCGAGATCCTTAAGGTGAACGAGAAGCCCAGCTTCTTTGTCACCCACTGCGACATCCCCTATAAGATCACCGACTATACCCTGGACTCCTATGTGAAGCAGATGCGTCTGCGGGTGCTGGACAGACTCACCGAGACCTTCGGCGTGGACACCTCCGACGCCGCAATCCGCGAGGCCGTGAAGGAGCACAATGAGGTCTGCTCCATCATCTCCGAGATTGGAGAGATGCGCAAGGCGGACAACCCGGTCATCACCGGATATGAATTCCACGTCATCAATCTGGTGTCCTACACCTGCCCCAAGAAGCTTATACTGCCCTACCTGCGGGAGACTCTGGAGGAGCTGAAAAAGCGCAAACCCGACAAGGTCAGCCCCTACCGCGCCCGCGTGGCCATCGTGGGTTCCGAGATCGACGACCCCAACCTCACCAAGCTCATTGAGGGCTGCGGTGCTCTGGTGGTCTCCGACCGCTTCTGCTTTGGTTCCACTCCCGGCCGCGAGGTCATAGAACTGAAGGACGACGAGGACGCCCTGAGCCAGATTTGTCTCCATGTTATGGAGCACTCCGAGTGTGCCCGCTACATATCCGATGAAAAAGTGCTCCAGCGCCGGGTCACTTCCGACCGGCTGGCTAAGGAATATAAGGCCGAGGGTATCATCTACGAACAGATGAAATACTGCGACTACTGGGGCTTCGAACGCGCCCTGGTCAGCCACGTGATGCACGACGAGTACGGCTGGCCTGTACTGAGTATAGACAGGCTGTACAATAACGGCAACTCCGGTCAGCTGCGCACCCGTGTCCAGGCCTTTGTTGAATCCCTTGAGATCAAACGCATTCACAAAGAGGAGGGCAAAAAATAATGGCAAAGAAGGAAAAGATAAAATACCCAAATCCGGAATTCTGGAAATGTAAGGATGAGATCCAGTGGGGTGCCCAGTGGGAAAACCTGAAGGAATTCGGCGGCATCGCATGGGATCTGCTTAAGAAGACCGACTGGAAGCAGTTCGGCGCTGAGAGGATAGAAGACATAAAGTCTGACGGCCAGAGGATTAAGGAAGAGTTTACCGACTTCATGGCTCTGGACAAGGCCGGCAAGATAGACCGCATAATAAACGGTGAAAAGAGCCTGGGCCGCCTGTACCGCAAGGGGGCAATGGCCACCGTCCGCCGTGAGTGGAAAGGTATCAAGGACACCGCCTACGACTTCTACAGATGGGCATACATGTGGGGCATGCTGCTGATGACCTTCTCAAGAGATCTGATTCCTGCCCTGAACGCAACTCTGTATTACCGCTGGATGGTTTCCTACTTCTGCTGCCACGGATTCCTGGATAAAAATACTCTGGGCCTGCGCGGTTCCAACCTGCGCATGAGCCATATGCTTCTTTTCGATGTGTTCCGCTACGTGGCCGAGAACCTGGTGCTCCTGGCCAAGTGCGACAGAAAGAACGGCAACAGCGAGGCCCTCAACCAGAAGCTGGTTCTGTTTGACGAGATGACCATGGGTCAGATCATGGCCGGTTTCCCCGACCTGCTGGGTATACCCTACCAGCTGCTGCCGGTGTTCCTGGTCTCCGAGCTGGACCAGCTCACCTGTGTGCCTTACATAGACGCTGTGGAGTCCTACGGCCTGCCCGCAGATACCTGCCCCGTGCCCTCCTCAGAGTGCGGCTCCATTGTTGTGGATGCTCTGCCCCACTGCGGCAGCTGCTTCATTTCTTCCTCCATGCCTTGTGACGGCTCCACCATGGCTTCCTCCTATATGAGCCGCCGTTTCCCCAATCTGCCCACCTTCCACCTGTGCTTCCCTGTTCGCTACCTGGATGAGGAGACCGTACAGATGGGCGCCGAGGATATCCGTCACTGCATCAAGTTTATAGAGGACATTACAGGAGCCAAGTGGAACTGGGAGGCCTACTTCACCGCTATGAAGCGCTTCAATCAGGAGACCGACTATGAGCTTCAGAAGTGGGAAGTCAACAAGAGTGCCTATCCCCAGCTGCTGGGTCCCTGCTACGAGCTGTTCCGCAAATGGAACTACGAAATGGACGGCGGTATAGATCCCAGAGTCATAGGCACCGCCGAGAAGGTCAACAAGCTCCTCATGAAGGCCTACGAGAACCGGGAGGAGCCTTACCCCGGAAAGATGAAGTACAGGGCTATCGTCTGGTCCTGCCCGGCCCACTATTATGCCAACTTCTCCAACTGGGCTGCCAACTGCTGGGGCATCAACGTCCTGGTAGAGATGGAGTCTCTCAACTTTACAAAACACCTTGAGACCGAGGACAAGGAAGAGGCTCTCAGGGATCTGGCCCGCCTCTATGAGCGTATGGTCATGCGCCGCCACACCAACGGCGGTTACCAGAACGTTGTGGATGAGCTGTGGCGCCAGTGCGAAGACTGGAACACCAAGCTCATAATCATGTACCAGAACGTGGCCTGCAAGAACATGGCTACCGTCCAGGGCATACTGGACGAGCAGGGCCGTCAGCGTGGTTACGACCTGATCTGGGTGGAGCACGACCTTATGGACCCCCGTACCGTTTCCCGCCGCACTATGCGCGACAAGGTAAGCGAGTACATGCGTACCGTCATGAAGGCAGAGCCTGTTGACCCGTCCCTGCTGGAGTTTGAGGACGAGGTCTGCATGTAAAGTTTAGTGGAACATTAGGCCCGCCGCCCCGTCCGGCGGCCGGGCCGGTATAAAACCGGATTCACGCCTTTTAAAAAATAATTATGGAGGAAAGATATATGAAATATTTCGGCGGCTGCGACGTAGGGTCAACATATACAAAGGCAGTAATAC
>OLRA01000581.1_pt1 | contig 50341 bp, 53 predicted proteins | sample 1673011 | NCBI WGS metagenome assembly OLRA01 (sample SAMEA3136746, study PRJEB25190) | human gut metagenome | reverse complement strand
AAAATTGTGCATTTTTATATTACATTTTTTGTACATTCTTATATTACCATTAACATTTCAAGGTAATGAAATACAAATTTTATAAAATTTGACAAAATAAAATTAAAGTATTATACTTTAGTTACTTTTGAAAGGGAGAAGAATTATGTTAAACAATCAATTAGTTACGACAATTTATACTACAAAAAATAAATCAATTAGTAATATTGATTGTTTTGATATACTTTAAATATAGAAATAATATATTTAAATAAGTCTATTACAATCAATGTAATAGACTTTTTGTTTATAGAAAATTATGATATAATTTTTTTAGATAAAAACAATAATATAGGATATGATTATTAAATAATTATTTTAAAGAGAGTTATCGTTTGGTGGAAGATAATAAATGATTTTAATAATTACTACCTATTAGTTGCACTCCGAAAGGAGATGCCCGATAATATCGGTTAAAATAATTAAGTAAAATAAAGGATGGTACCGCCTCATAGGCTCCTAGAAGTGGTATCATTCTTTTTTGTTTATGGAGGTGAATAAAAATGACGGATACGAAAAGTGACACGATAAACTCCCAATCAAAAGTAAAAAAAAAGAAAGAAGGTAATAATATGTTAAATGAAAAAGCAGTTCTACTTTTAGAACGTGTTATAAAAAATGAATATACTAATGTTAATTTAGATAGTAAATATTTTGATGAAAATGAATTTTATTATGAATTTAAATGTGATGAAAAGGTAAGTGAAAATGATTTTAATAATTTAGAAGAAAAAATAAATAAATTAGATAAAGATTGTTTTGTTAAACTAATAAGAATTAGTGGAGTTTATTATAAAGGTGATAAAAATAATGAAATGATTAATAGAATTTCAGGTAAGGCATTTAATAATAAACAAGAAATTGAAGATTATATAAAGAATAGAGAAGAATTAAAAGAAAATGATCATAGAAAGATTGGACAGGATTTAGATTTATTTTGTTTTTCTGATTATGTAGGTCCAGGACTTCCACTTTATACTCCAAGAGGAACTATTGTAAAAGATGAACTTCAAAAAGAAATAGAAAAGCTATGTAGAAAATATGGATTTCAAAAGGTAAGCTGTCCATCTCTTTCAGATATTTCATTATTTGAAACTTCTGGTCATGCTAAAAAGTTTGATGATGAATTATTTAGAGTAAGTTCACCCAAAGGACATAATTTTGTTTTAAAACCAGTTCAATGTCCGCATCATACTCAAATATATGCATCAAAAATAAGAAGTTATAAAGATTTACCAATTAGATATATGGAATCAGATAAACAATATAGAGCAGAACTTCAAGGTGCGGTAGGTAATAGTTTGTCAAGAGTGTATGCAATTACTATTGAGGATGGTCATTCATTTTGTAGAGTAGATCAAGTAAAAGAAGAAATAATAAATATGTGTAACTTAATTCGTGATTTTTATTCTAGAATGGGACTTTGGAATGATGTTTGGGTTTCATTATCAGTTAGAGATTATTCTCATCCAGAAAAATATATTGGTGATTCTAAAGATTGGGAACTATGCGAAAAAATGCTTGAAGAAGTATCTGATGAGCTTAATCTTAATGCTAAAAAATGTGAAGGAGAAGCTGCACTTTATGGTCCTAAATTGGACTTTATGTTTAAAGATGCTTTAGGTAGAGAAATACAAATACCAACTGTTCAGGTTGATTTTGCAACTCCAAAGAGATTTGATTTAAACTATATAGATGAAAATGGTGAAAAAAAGCACCCCGTTATGGTTCATAGAGCAGTCTTAGGTTCTTATGAAAGATTTTTGGCTTTAATACTTGAACAATTCAAAGGTGTTTTACCAATATGGCTTTCTCCAGTACAAGTTAATATAATTCCTGTAAATGTTAAATATCATGATGAATATTGTAAAAAAATATTTGACTTATTAAATGAAGAAGATATTAGAGTAGAATATGATAATAGTAATGAAAGATTTAATAAGAAGATAATGAATAGTAATAAGATGAAAAATCCAATTAATGTAATAATTGGTGATAAAGAGCGAGATAATAATTTGATAAGTTTTAAAAAATATAATAGTGAAGAAAATATATCTATGAATATTGAAGATTTTATTAAGTTTATAAAAGAAGAAATTAAGAAAAGGTAATGAATATAATTATTTATATGTTTTGTATTAAAAATTGATAAAATATATAATTGACAAATTTAATAAAAAGTGTATACTATTAACTCAAGTGAGGGGATATAAGCATTAATTGTGAGCTATCCCGGGTGAAGAGCCTACACAAATATTTGGAGTCACGAATAGTTTTTATTTGTGGCTTTTTATATTAAAATAAAGGAGGTAATAATATGATAAATCCGCCACCAATGCCAAAAGGTGGAACATGTAGTCGTATGATTTACGAATACGATTACTCATATAAAGATATTTTAGAAAAAAATATTAATATAAAAGATATTAATTCAATATTAATTTCTAAAGAAGATTTGTCTTTGAATTTTGATTTGTTTAAAGAATTAATTAATCAAAAAAATGAGATAAAAATTAAATTTTATGATTATGAATGTGTTAAGTACGTTGATAAAATATTAACTGAACCGATAAATAATGAGTGCATATTAGTACATGATGGATTATTAATTAATAGAGATTATATTGATTTGACAAAATTAAATAATATTGATTTAACAATTCCTTTAAATTATTTAATGTGGAAAATTAAATTTAATGATATGGTTAAAGTTTATAGTTTTAAATTTTACAATGATAAATTAGATTTTAATAATTATGTTAGTAAGAATGGAAATAAAGAAATTTCTTTTGAAAATTATAAAATTATACTAAACAAAATAAAAGAATTAAGTAAATATAATATTAAAGAAGCGAAAGAACTTGTGATGTTTATTTCCGACTATATTCAAAGTAGAACACAATATATTTATAGTAAAGAATCAGAGGGTTCAAAAGGAATATATGTTACACCAGATTTTCCAGAGTATGATAAATATAGATTAAAAAGTGGTTTAGTTGAGACTGTTTTAAATAATCAAAATGGTTTATGTATTGGAATATCTAATTTATCAACTTTATTACTTAATAATGATGAGTTTAGATTACCTGTTGAAACAAATTATGGTAGTGCTCATGCATGGAATAGTATTATAATTGATGGAAAAAGATATTATTTTGATAATACATGGAGTATAACAAGAAGTAAATATATACATGATGATGCACTTATAACAACTAAATTTAATGATGAATATTTATTGTTCGGAAGTAAAATGAGTGAGAAAATTGGTCATCACACATTAGAATCTGTACATTTTTATGAGGCAAAAGATGATGAAAATAATCTTGAATTACCAGATTATGAATCTAAATTTATTTATCAAAAAAAGCCAGTTTATAAATCATATAGAAAATAATGTATTTTGACACAAAAATAAAAAAGTGTTATAATCAATTCGTATTAAAAACGAGGAACAAGAGGAGTAAAATAGTTTAGTAACTATTAGAAATGAAGGGTCACCGGCTGAAAGCCTTTCTTAGTGAAAAGTATTTGAAGGTAGCTTGGGAGTTATATATCTGAAATAGTAGTAAGATATATTGTTAGTTGCATTAAGACTAAGAGGATAGTAGAAATACTATTAAATTAAGGTGGTACCACGACTAGTTCGTCCTTTACAGGATGACTAGTCTTTTTTTATGAAAAGGAGATAATTAAAATGAAAAAAATATATAGAAAGGATTATTTTCGAGTCTAGATATTAATTATTGTTATATTTTATAAAAGAAAGGATGATTAATATGTTAGATAAAAAATATAATGCAAAAGAAAAAGAAGAAAAGTGGTCAAACTATTGGAAAGATAATGGAATATATGATTTTAATATTGATGAAAGAGAGGTATTTTCTATAGATACACCTCCACCAACAGTTAACGGTAAAATTCACATTGGTCATATATTCTCATATTCACAAACAGAAATGATTGCTAGATATAAAAGATTAAGGGGATATAATATTTTCTATCCATTTGGATTTGATGATAATGGACTTCCAAGTGAAAGATTAGTAGAAAAAGAACAAGGTAAAAAAGCACATGAAATTGGGAGAGAAGAATTTTCAAAATTATGTTATGAAACTACTGATAAATATGAAGCAGAATTTCAAGATTTATTCAGTAAAATGGGTGTTAGTACTGACTGGAATATTCATTATAAGACAGTAAGTCCATCAACAATTAAAATAAGTCAAAGATCGTTTTTAGATTTAATTGATAAGGGATATTGTTATCATAAAGAGAGTCCAACGTTATGGTGTAATGAATGTTTAACCTCTATCGCACAGGCAGAACTTGAAACAAAAACTATTAAAACAACATTTAATTATATTAAATTTAAAACAAAAGAAACAAAGGAAGAGTTTATAATCGCAACAACAAGACCTGAATTATTACCTGCTATTGTTTCAGTATTTGTTAATCCTAATGATGAAAAAAATAAACACCTAATTGGTAAAACTGCATGTATTCCAATTATCAATATAGAAGTTCCAATTATGGCTGACGAAAAAGTTGATGCTTGTAAAGGTACTGGTGTAGTTATGTGTTGTACTTTCGGAGACCAAACTGATATTGAATGGTGGAAGAAGTATAATCTACCTTTAAAATATATTTTCACCAATAATGGTAGAATAATTGATTCAGTACCTAATTATGGTGGAATGAAAATTAAAGAAGCAAGAAAACAAATAGTTGAAGATTTACAAGAGGGTGGGTTCATAGTAAAAATTGAAGAATTAGAACACGAAGTAGGGATACATGAAAGATGCGGTAAAGAAGTTGAATATTCTGTAATGAAGCAATGGTTTATTGATACTATGAGTCATAAAGATGATTTCATTAGAATAGGTAATGAGATTAAATGGCATCCTGATCATATGCATAATAGATATAATGAATGGGTTGAGAATATTATGTGGGACTGGTGTATATCAAGGCAAAGATATTTTGGAGTACCATTTCCAGTTTGGTATTGTAAAAAATGCGGTGAACCTGTTTTCGCTAGTGTTGAAGATTTACCTGTAAATCCATTATCTGATAAGCCAAAAACTAATAAATGTTCAAAATGTGGATGTACTGAATTTGTACCAGAAACTGATGTTATGGATACTTGGGCAACTTCATCTTTAACACCTATGATTAATATGAAATATGGAGAAAAAGATAATTATGAATCTTTCTTAAAACCAATGAGTTTGAGAACAAATGCATCTGAAATAATTAGAACTTGGGATTTTTATACAATAGTTAAATCGTTCTATCACTTTGGAACAAGACCATGGGATAATGTAATGATTTCAGGATTTGTCATGGCAAGTAAAGGTGAAAAAATTAGTAAATCAAAAGGTAATAGTAAAATTGAACCTATGGATGCTATAAAACAATATTCTGCGGATGTTTTAAGATATTGGGCTGGTACTGGTAGATTAGGTACTGATATAGTATATAGTGATGAAACATTACTTCGTGGTAAAAAATTAGTTAATAAAATTTGGAATGTTTCTAAATTTATTGAAATGCATTTAACTGATTTTAAAGATAAAGAATTTAATGATTTTGAATATATTGATAAATATATATTAGGTAAATATAAGAAAATGGAAGAAACTTTTATAAAGTACTTAGATGATTATGAGGTTGGTCTTGCTTTAAATGCTCTTGAAAGATTTTTTTGGGATTTTTGTGACAACTATATAGAAATTGTAAAGCATAGATTATATAGACCAGAAGAATTTGGTGAAGAAGCAAGATATTCAGGACAAAAGACTATTCATATAATTCTTTATAAATTACTTCAAGATTTTAGTATATATTTTCCATTTATTACCGAAGAAATATATCAAGAATTATTTTCTAAAGAAAAATCTATTCATTTAACAAAAATAGAACAATTAGAATATGACTTTGAAGATGAGATAAATACTGGAGACATTATAATTGAAATTATAAGTAAAATAAGAGGTGAAAAATCTAATAATAATTTATCTCTTAAAACGGAAGTTAAGTTATTAGATTTGAGTTTGAATAAGAATTTGATGGAAGCAATTAATTCTATGATTCAAGATTTTAAAGCAACTTTGTTTATTGATGAATTAGTGTTGAATGAAATAGAAGAAAATTATTTAATAAACAAGATCGAACTAAATGTATAAAATAAATAAAAACATCTGATATTTCAAACGTATCCAAACTAATTATAACAACCAAGTGTTTAATCATCAATAAAAAAGGTTAATAAAAAATTAATAAAACAAGCCTTAAAAAGCTTGTTTTCATATGCTAAAAATGGAGAGTATAATTTGTTAGTTGCATCCTTTATTAACTGCGCCAAAACCCCAGAATAATAAGAAAATTATAAATACTACTATAATAATCCCCCAAACAAAACCATAACCGCCATTATTTTGCTGGTAACCATAACCTTGATATGGGTATGGATATTGATAATACATAATATATCTCTCCCTTCAATATATTATATTTAAATTTATTCAAGTTCGTGATAATAAATATCTATTTCTTACAATATTGTAAGATTTAATTATATAAAAATATAGTATAATAATATTCAAGGGAGATAAAAAAATGAAAAAAATCATGATCGTAGAAGATGATGAAGTAATTAAGGATGAACTTAGTGAATTACTTAAAAATTCATCATATTTAGTAGAAAGTATTAAAAATTTTGAAAAAGCAAAAGAAGAAATATTTAAATACAATCCTGATTTAATACTTTTAGATATAAATATTCCATATCTTAATGGAGAACTTTTATTAAAAGAAATAAGAAAAGAAAGTAGTGTACCTGTAATTATGGTTACAAGTAAATCAGGAGAAATAGATGAAGCATTATCAATAACATATGGTGCAGATGATTATATAACAAAACCATACAATCCAACTATATTACTTTTAAGAATACAAAATATATTTAAAAGAATTAATCAAAATAATAATGCATTAAAATATAAAGATATAATAGTTGATTTAAATAAATCAGAATTAAAAAAAGATGATAAAGTATTAGTTCTTACTAAAAATGAAATGATAATATTTTCATATTTATTAAACAATAAAGAAAAAATAGTATCTCGTGATGAACTTATGACATATTTATGGAATAATGAAGAATATATAAATGACAATACATTAACAGTTAATATAAGTAGACTTAGAAGTAAATTATCAAATTTTGGTTATGAAAATATAATAGAAACAAGAAAAGGACAAGGGTATATATTACTATGAAATTAAGTGAATATTTAAAAGACAAAGTATATTTTATAATCGTAAATCTAATATGTATATCTATAATAATTTTATTATTACTTGCGTTTAAAGTGCGCTTTAGTTTAATTATGGTAGTTACATTTTTATTGATAACTGAAAACATTTTATTATTAATGATAGATTATTTTAGAAAGAAAACTTTTTATACTTCTTTAAGTCAAAAACTAGAAGAATTAGATAAAAAATATTTAATATTAGAAATGATGAGTAGACCATCATTTTATGAGGGAAAAATATTGTATGATACTATTTATGAGACTGATAAATCAATGATAGAAAATGTTAATGAATATTTATCAAACATAGAAGACTTTAAAGATTATATTGAAATGTGGATTCATGAAGTAAAAATACCAATATCAAGTTTAGTATTAATGAGTCACAATCATAAAGAATTAAATAACACTTATATTAATGAAGTAAAAAAATTAAATGATTATGTGGATCAAGTTTTATATTATGTTAGAAGTAATTATGCAGAAAATGATTATATTATAAAAGAAAATAATTTAGACAAAATTATAAAAGATGTTATTTTGAAAAATAAGGATGAATTACTTTTAAACAATATAAATATAGAAACAAATATAAAAGAAAATAAGGTCTTAACAGATTCAAAATGGCTTGAGTTTATATTAAATCAAATTATAAACAATAGTATAAAATATAAAAAAGATAATGACTCAATTATAAAAATAGAATCATTTAAAGAAAATGATAAAACAATTTTGAGTATTTATGATAATGGAATAGGAATAAATAAAAAAGATATAAAGAATGTATTTAAAAAATCATTTACAGGAGAAAATGGTAGAAATTTATCAAAATCAACTGGAATGGGACTTTATATAGCAAAAAGATTATGTGATAAATTAGGTCACAAAATATTAATTGAATCAGAAAAAAATGAATACACTATAGTTAAAATTATATTTGGAAATAATGATTATTACAAAATAGATAACTAACTTACAAAATTGTAATATTAGGTAATACAAAACAAACGACAATAATTTATTTATCTACTAAAATGAGATGTAGAAGGGAATGATTTTATGGAAAATATTTTAAAAATAGAAAAAATAGAAAAGTATTATGGTAATAAATCAAGTTTTACAAAGGCAATTGATAACATTTCATTTTCTGTAGATAATGGTGAATTTATTGCAATAATGGGAGCATCTGGCTCAGGAAAAACAACACTTTTAAATTGTATATCTACAATTGATAAAGTATCATCAGGTCATATATTTGTAGGTAACACTGATATTACTAAATTAAAAGGAAATAGTTTAAATAAATTTAGAAGGGAGAAACTTGGTTTCATATTTCAGGATTTTAATTTATTAGATACATTAACATCATATGAGAATATAGCACTTTCTTTATCTATTCAAAATGTTAATTCTAAAGAAATAGATGATAGAGTTAAAAAAGTAGCAAGAGAACTTGATATAGAAAAAATATTAAATAAATATCCATATGAGTTAAGTGGTGGACAAAAACAAAGGGTAGCGAGTGCAAGAGCAATAGTGACAAATCCAAAATTAATTTTGGCAGATGAACCAACAGGTGCACTTGATTCTAAATCATCAAAAATGTTACTTGAAAAATTTAAATTTTTAAACAAAGAACTTTCCGCAACTATATTAATGGTTACGCATGATGCATTTACCGCAAGTTATGCAGATAGGGTAATATTTATAAAGGATGGCAAAATATTTAATGAAATTAATAAGGGTGATGAAACAATAAAAGAATTCTTTGATGAAATAATTGATGTAGTAACTCTTTTAGGTGGTGACTTAAACGATGCTCTTTAAACTTTCAATAAAAAATATACAAAAAAGTATTAAAGACTATGCCATCTATTTTCTAACTTTAGTTTTAGGTGTTGCTATATTTTATGTATTTAATTCAATAGAAAGCCAAACAGTAATGATGAAAGTATCTAGTAATACTTTAGAAATAATAAATATTATGAATCAATTACTTTCATCAGTTAGTGTATTTATATCCTTTATATTAGGCTTTTTAATTATTTATGCATCTAGATTTTTAATAAAAAGAAGAAATAAAGAATTTGGTATATATTTAACACTTGGAATGAGTAAAAGAAAAATATCTTTAATACTATTTTTTGAAACACTTATAATAGGTATTTTATCTTTAGGTGTTGGACTTTTAATTGGATTTTTCTTATCAGAATTAATGAGTTTATTAGTCGCAAATTTATTTGAAGCAGATATGACTAATTTTAGATTTATATTTTCATCAAGTGCTGCACTTAAATGTTTAATATATTTTGGAATTATGTATTTAATTGTTATGATATTTAATACTATAAGTGTTAGTAAATGTAAACTTATTGATTTAATTAATTCAAGTAAAAAGACTGAAAAAATAAAATTAAAGAATCCTATTCTTTGTGTGATTATATTTATAATCGCATGTGTTATGCTTATTTATTCATATTATTCTGTAACACATAATTTTAATAGTATAGGAGACAGCAATAAAATATATGTTTCTATTATATTAGGTGCATTATCCACATTTTTAATATTTTGGTCATTATCAGGTCTTATATTAAAAATAGTAATGAATATGAAAGGTTTATATTATAAAGGATTAAATAGTTTTACATTAAGACAAGTTAGTAGTAAGATTAATACAACTGTATTTTCAAGTACAATAATATGTTTAATGCTTTTTATAACAATATGTTTTTTATCAAGTTGTCTATCACTTAAAAATTCGCTTACTGGAAATATTGATAAGTTATCTCCTGTTGAAGTTGAATTTACTAAATTAAGAAATATAAAAGATGAAAATCTTAAAGATTATAATTTGGAAGATAAAGCATTATTAGATACAAAAGTTTCTATAAAAGAAACATTAAAAAACAATAATATAGATATAAATAATTTTAAAGATAATTTAACTGTATATTATTATGATACAAACTTAACTTTAAGAGACGCTTTAGGTAAAAGTGCAAGTACAGTAGAAAAAACGTTTCCTTTTATACATTTTGATGAACAAGAACAAGTAATGAGCATAAGTGATTATAATAAGGTTGCAAAATTATATGGTAATAAAACATATACTCTAAAAGAAAATGAATATATTGTTATTTTAGATTATAATTCAATGATTAATATTAGAAATGTTGCATTAAAAGATAAAGAAAGTATCAATATAAATGGTATTAATTTAGTACCAAAGTATACAGAATGTAAATATGGATTTGTTGATATTGGTGCGCAGCATTTAAATATAAGAATTATAGTTGTACCAGATAATGTATTAAAAGAAAATACTATATCAACTGAAATTTTACTTGCTAATTTTAATAGTAAAAATAAAAATGAAAAAATTAAGATTAACAATGAACTTGCTAATTTAGAAGAAACACATTATAAAACGCATGTGCTATCTTATAATACAAAACTTGATATGTTAGAATCATCAATAGGACTTGGAGCCCTTGTTACATTTATTGGTTTGTATTTAGGAATAATATTCTTAATATCAAGTGCTGCAATACTTGCTTTAAAAGAATTATCTGAATCAACAGATAATAAAGAGAGATATAAAATGATTAGAAAATTAGGCGCAGATGAAAAAATGATCAATAAAGCACTATTTAATCAAATATTTATATTCTTTATGATTCCTTTATCACTTGCTATAGTTCATTCAATATTTGGTATAAAATTTGCAAACAAAATACTTAGAACTATGGGTATTAGTGGTCTTACTTCATCAATTACTATGACATTTATATTTTTAGTTTTAATATATGGTGGATATTTCTTATTAACATATTTTGCTAGTAAGAATATTATAAGAGAAAGATAATATGAAAAAGTTTATAATAGTTATATTTGTTATAATTTGCACTATATTTTTAACTGGTTGTTCAAAAGATAGAGTAATAAAAACTTTTGATGATGCAAGTAAAAAGTTTGGCGATGAAATTCTTACTAAGGATAATGATTTAATAGGTAAAAGAAGTTTTGGTATAGATCATTATACTGGAACTTATGTATCTAGTTATGAAAATATAACTAAAAAAGAAACTATTTTTGGTGGTACTACTTTAAATAGAGATGAAGATAATATTCATATAAAAATATATCTTGAAAAAGTATCAGGTGAAATAACTATAAAAATGAATTTAAATGAAGAAGAAAAAATATTGACTAAAGATAGTGGTTTATATGAATTTGATTTTAATGTAAAAAGTGGTAGTAATTATTTTGTTATTGATACAAATGATTTTACTGGAAATGTTGATATTTTAATTAATTAAAGTAAACAATTATGTTTGCTTTTTTTTAATCTAAAGTAATTATTATAATATGAATGAATATTATTAATTACAAGGTGATAATAATGTTTAAAGAAATATATGAAAAAATAATTAATGATAAAAAAATAATAGATAGGTATGAAAATATAAGAAAGTTTGAAGATAAAACTGGTGGATGGGCATATCATGATTTAAATCATATAAAAAGAGTAGAAAAAATAATAGATAATGTACTAAATAAATTAGAATTTGATGAAGAATTTATTTATAAAGAAAAGATAGCATGTATACTTCATGATACAGGTGCTATTTTGGGAAAAGAAAATCATGCATACAGAAGTTATTTATTTGCAAAAGATTATTTTATTAATAATGATATAAAATTTGATGATATTAATTTAATACTTGATGCAATTAAGAATCATAGTGATGGCTTTGAAACAGATAATTTATATAGAATAATATTGATATTTGCAGATAAACTTGATATGACAAAAGAAAGACTTTCACATTATGGGAAAAAGGTTAAAGGTAATAAAGAATATAGTCATGTAAATGATATTGATATAACTATAGAAAATAACAATCTTAAAATAAATTTTATTACGGATGGTGAAGTTAATTTAAAAGAAATAAATGAATATTATTTCACTAAAAAAATATTTAAAGGAGTAGAATCATTTTCAAATAAGCTAGATTTAAAATATATTTTATTAATGGATAACAAAAAGTGGATTATTTAATACTTTACTTTTTTGTTTACACTTTTTTTAAATTAATATTATATATATAATTATTAGTGATAAAATAATATTAGAAGGAAGTGGTTTTATGAAAAATAAAAAAACAAATACAGGTTTAATAGCATTTTTTGTTATATTAATTATGTTAGTATTATTTTTGTTTTGTTTATTTTTTCTTTATAAAGAAGGGTATCTATCTCTAAGTAAAGATGATAATGATATAGCTATTACTGATAAAAAAGAAGAAAAAAGTGATAGTAATAAAATAAGTATGAAAGATATTTACAGAGATTTAAGAAATGGTAAAAGAACTATCACTACTCAAAATGGAGCTTATAGTCTAGAGGATTATTTAAGTGGTAAAGCATTTAATTTAAGTATTTTATATTCTCCAGAAAAGTATGCTTATATTGATTTAGATAAAGATGGAATGGATGAATTAGTAGTAAAGTTATCTAAGACAGATGATTATGCAATTATTCATTATGAAGATAATGTTGTTTATGGATATGAATATATTCCATTAAGAGGATTTAGAGATTTAAAAGAAGATGGTACATATTATGCTAGTGATAGTGCATATACAACATATATTTATAAGATAAAATTTAATAAAGATACAAATATTGAAAATATCATAATGAATTATGATAAAAGTAATAACAAATGTATTATAAATGATGAAAATAAAACAATGAATGATTGTGATAAATATATGTTAAAACAAGATGAAAAAACAAACATTAACTTTGAAAACTATGATCAAATAGATAATGCTAACTAGTATTATCTTTTTTTTATGATATAATTAACTTATAGTAGGTGATAAATATGCAAAATACAACATTATACTTAATAAGACATTCTATAAAATATGATATAAAAGATATTGTAGAAAATTATAATACAAGTGATAGTGAACAAATTAAAAATGAAAAACTCATTTTATCTATTGAAGGTGAGAGAAGAGCAGAGATTTTATCTAATGAAAAAGAACTTCAAAATATTGATATGGTATATGCAAGTGTGTTAGTTAGAACTTTAGAAACTGCTAAATACTTACTTGAAAAACAAAATTTAAAAATAAATTTGGATAATAGACTAGATGAAAGAAGAAGAGGTAGACCTAATGATGATATTTATCCGGATTGGTTTACTAAACAATTTTTAGATGAAAATTTTAAAACAGTAGGTGGAGAAAGTCAAAAAGATGTAAGAAAAAGAATGGATGAAGTAATAAGAGAAATTATAAAAAATAATAAAGGTAAAAGAATTGCTATATTTTCTCATGGATATGCAATAATATATTACTTACTTAAATACTGTAAATTAATTAGTGTTAATGCTGATAGAAATATTACTTTTTCATTTAATGATAAAGTTGTATTTGATAAAAAAATATCTGCTCCAGAGGTATTTAAACTAGTGTTTGATAGTAATGATAAAGTTATAAGTATTGAAAATTTAGAATTTGATGATTTAAAATAGAAGGTGAAATTATGAAATATATAGATAGTGTTGATAAAAGAGTATTAGATTATTTTAATGTGTTAGAACCGAATTTTCCAGAATGGCTAAATGATTATATAGAAACTAAAGAGTTATTAAAACAAAGATATATTAGTGTAACATGTGGGAAAATATATTCTAATTTATTTGAAATTGATTTTTTCTTTTCTAGTTTAGATCATTCAGTTGCTGTTGCTTTAATAGTATGGCATTTTACTCATGATAAAAAACAAACTTTATCAGGTTTGTTTCATGATATAGCAACCCCAGTATTTAAACATTGTGTTGACTTTTTAAATGGTGATTATATGACTCAAGAGTCAACAGAAGATTTAACAAGTAAAATTATTGGTAGTTCAAAAGAAATAATGGATTTATTAAAAAGAGACAATATAAAATTAGAAGAAGTAGATGATTATCATATATATCCAGTTGCGGATAATGATACTCCAAAACTATCAGCAGATAGATTTGAATATTCACTTTCTAATGCACTTTTAACATATAAATTATCAAATATAGATGATATAAAGAAAATTTATAATGATGTTATTTTAGATAAGGATGAAGAGGGTACCTTAGAATTATCATTTAAATCAAAAGCAACTGCTTTAGAGTTTGTTAAAATAACAAGTAAATTATCTATTATATATAGAGATGATAAAACAAGATATTCAATGCAGTTAATTGCGGATATTATAAAAAAATTAAATGAAGATGGATTAATAACTAAAGAGGATTTATATAATAAGAAAGAGTCAGAAATAATAGAAATTATAGAAAATTCTAAATATAAAGATATATTTAATATATGGAAAAATGCTAAAAATATAAAAGTAAGCAAAGGAAAACCAGAAAATGTTTATTTTGTTCATCATGGCGCAAAAATTAGATATATTGACCCACTTGTAAATAAAAAGAGAATATCAAGCATAAGTGAAGAAGCAAAAAAAGAAATAGATAAAAATTTATCATATGACATGAATAATTATGTATATTTAGATTTTAATTTTTAAATAAAATATTAAGTGATCAAGAAAATTGATTGCTTTTTTTCATATTTTAGGGGAATTCACTTTAGAAAGAGAGAATATAAGAAGTAGAGGTGATTTTTATAAATTATTATGATGAAATAAAAAATAAACTAATTGATAATGAAATATATAATAGAGTTAAGGATTATTCAAAAGAAAGAAATAAAGTTATTACATATTTCGAAGTAGGTAAATTACTTGATGAGGCTGGGAAAAATTATGGTGAAAATATAATAAAAGAATATTCTTTAAAATTAATTAATGAAGTAGGTAAAAAATTTAATGAGAGAACATTAAGAAGAATCAGACAATATTATAGAGTGTTTTGTAATAAGAAATGGTCGCCATTGGCGACCAAATTATCATGGAGTCATTATACGGAGTTATTATCTATAAAAGATGAAAGAAAACTAAATTATTATATTAATATATCTATAAAAAATAACCTTTCTAAAAGGCAATTAAGAGAGAAGATAAAAACAAATGAATATGAAAGACTAGATGAAGAAACTAAAAGTAAATTAATTAATAATGAAGAATATTATGTGACTGATTTTGTAAAGAATCCTATATTAATTAAAAATAATTTTAATTACAAAGAGATATCAGAAAAAGTACTTAAAAAACTGATACTAGAAAATATTGAATCATTTATGAATGAATTAGGTAATTCATTTTGTTTTGTTGGAAGTGAATATAAAATAAAAATAGGAAATAGATATAATTATATAGATTTATTATTATTTAATATAGAATACAATTGTTATGTAGTTATAGAATTAAAAGTAACAGAGCTAAAAAAAGAGCATGTTGGACAAATACAGGTTTATATGAATTATATAGATAATAACTTAAAAAAATTAAGTCAAGATAGTACAATAGGAATAATAATATGTAAAAAAGATAATAATTATATAATTGAATATTGTAGTGATGATAGAATAATAGCAAGAGAATATTCATTAGTATAAAAAAATGGTATAATAAAATAAATATAGGAGGATTTATGAAAAAAGAAGAGTATATAAAAATAACAAACGAAATATTAAATGGAAAATCAAAGAATGTAATGCTTTCTCAAATTGAAAATTATTTTTTAGCAAAAGATAATTTCAAGATATATAAACCAAAATATAATATATCAGATAAAGTAAAATTAAAAAAAGGTACATTACTTCATGGAACATATGAAAATTTTAATGGATTAAAATTGATTGTTCAAAATGGTCTTGTTTCTAATTTCTTTACAGAAAAAGTAAGAGGTACAAAATATCCAAGTAGTGTAGGAGTATGGAATTTAAAAAAAGATTATGATTTAAATGAATATATTAATTTTTATAGTGGTGGAACTATTAGATATAATAATTTATATAATAAAGAAACTAAAACTGAAGTTATACCATATTCTGATATGAAAAATATAAATGAAATAATAGAAAAAAGTGGTTTTCAAAAATGGTATATGGAACAAACAAAAGAAGCGAGATTTATGCCAAATTTATTATCAGATAATGTGCAAATAGGTATTATATTTGATAGTGATAATAAATATATAAAAAAAATATTAGTTAATGATATTTTATCTGGAAATATGGATAATGAAGTATTAAAAGATTTTGTTATAGATAAATATTATGATAGATTTTTAATTGATGTAAAAAATAAAGATGATTTTTTTACTGATAGGGAAAGCGCTGTTCTTTTTGGTATACCATCTAATTTTATAGAAGGAATATTAGTTGGAAGAAAATATGAAAATGATGAAAAAATGTTAAAGAATATAAAAGAATTATTACCAAATGTATATATATGTAATTTAGATGGTATTGTAATAAAGTAAGGGAGTATTTATGAAATTTGAAAAAGAAATAACTGTAGAAGTATCTTGTAATATAGAAGAATTATTAAAAATATTAAAAGAAAATGCTTTTGAACTTAAAGAGGTTTATGATATTAAGGATATCTACATGATTGATAAAAAATACAAAAATATTGAAGATAAATTAGAATTATTAAAGCATACTATTTTAATTAGAGATATAATAGAAGAAAATAAAGAAACTAAACAAATAACATATAAATATAAAGAATATGATGAAAATGGAAATATTACTAAACAAGGGAAAACTAATTGCAAAATAAATTCTATAGAAGAAGCAGTAAATTTATTTAATGCACTTGGTTATGAAAAGTTAATAAATATAAATGATCATTTACTTGTATATGCTAATAAGGATGATGAATTTGTTATAGAATGTGTTAATAATAAACATATTTATATAGAAATAGAAGATAAATGTAATTATATAGATAAGTGTTATAAAAGCGATGAAGAAATGAAAGATGTTATTAACAAATATAACTTACCATTAAAACAAAATAATTATTATGCTAAAAAAGCTTTAGATGAATTAAATGAAATTTAGAAAAGAGGTAATATATATGGATTTAAAGAATTTTAAATTAATGCCATTTTATGATTTGGATAAAAAATGGGCTATTTTAACATCTGGTGACAAGGAAAAATTTAATCAAATGACTGTCAGTTGGGGTGGCTTTGGAACTATATGGAATAAGCCTGTAGTAACAGTTTATGTAAGACATAATAGATATACATATGAATTTATTGAAAATAATGAATATTTTACATTAAGTTTTTTTAGTGATGAATATAAGAAGGATTTAAGTATTTTGGGTAGTAAGTCAGGAAAAGATATAAATAAATTATCACTTACTAATTTAAATGCAGAGTATAATGAAAACTTTGTTACATATAAGGAAGCTGTTTTAACTATTATTTGTAAAAAATTATATGGTTAAGATTTAAATATTGATAATATGAGTGAAGAAATAAAGGAAAAATATTATTCAAATGATCCTGTACATAAGATGTATATTGGTGAGGTAATCGATATAATTGATAGAAGATAGGTGATAATAGTGAATGAAAATTTGAAAAAATTATTTGATATATTATTATCTAATAACCCAAGTATTCTTATAAGAGAAAATGAAGATTATATTTTTAATATTATTCCAGAACTTAGAAAATCAAAAGGATTTAATCAAAATAATCCATGGCATATTTATGATGTTTATGATCATATTTTACATGTTATAGATGGTGTAAAAGAAAATATAATTTTAAGGTTAGCCGCACTTTTTCATGATATAGGTAAGCCATATACTTACATGGAAGATGAGAATAATATTGGACATTTTTATGATCATTGTACTAAATCGAGTGAGATATTTTTAAACTTTTCAAAAAAATATAAATTACCAGTAGATTTAACTAATGAGGTTAATAAACTAATATATTATCATGATATAAATATTTTAAAATTAAATAGAGAAGAATTGAATAAATTTTTGGATGAATTTAGTGTTGATGAAATTAATATGTTATATGAAATTAAGAAAAGTGATTTACTTGCGCAATCACCTAAATATCATTATTTAATTACTGAATATGATTTACAAAAAGAAAATTTATTAAGGAAAAAAATTGTAAGATGGAAATTTTGTTCAGATAACGAAAAATTAATAAGTTTAGTATTAAGTGGTGAGAAAAGAGCAACTACGTCATTATATAGTGAGTATATAAAAAATAAAGAGCCATTACCAAAAATAGGATAAAAAAGTATAATTCAACATGACAATAATAATGATGCATGTTTAATAGAAGTGGAAAATGTAATAATTACTGAATTTAAAAGCATAACAGAAGAACTTGCCTTTATTGAAGGAGAAGGAGATAAATCACTAGAATATTATAGAAATGAACATTATAAAATATTTAAAAAAATAGACTCAAATTTTAATGATGAATCTAAGGTTGTTTTTGAAATGTTTAAAGTAATAGAAAAATATAATTAGTTGCCATATGACCAGGGTACCAATTTATTTTAATTAATAGAGGTGGTATAGTGAATAAAAAAGAATTAGAAAAATTAATTAGTACTTTAAAAATAGAAAAAAGTGAGTACTGGATTTTATCAAGTGCTTCACTTGTTTTAAGAGGAATATATGATAATGCTGCAGATTTAGATCTTGCAGTCACTGAGAAAGGTTTGAAAGAGTTAAAAGAAAACTATGATTTAGTACAAAAAGAAAATGGTTGGTATATAGTAAATGATAAAGTAGAATGTATTCTAGATGAAAAGATGCCAAACAAGATAGAGAAATTTGGTGAATATTATCTTCAAGATATTTATGATTATTATGATTTTATAAAAAATAGTAATAGAGAAAAAGATAAGAAAAGAATTCCACTAGTAAAAAACTATATTAAAAAAATAATGGATAGATAGCTATAAATTTGATTTATTTAGTATTGTTTTGTATAATATGTGCCTATAAGTGGGTGAAAAGCATGGACGATATTACTGAATCATTAAAAATTATTGATAATACAGCAAGTAATATAAATGGAAATAGTACATTTCATTCAAGTTCATTTATATATAAAATGGCAAATGAAGATGTAAGTATATATAAGGATTATTTAAAAAATAGCAAAAGAATATTATCTGTTATATCATCTGGAGATCAAATAATTGAATCAATTACATCAGAAAAGAAAATAATTGATTGTTTTGATATTAGTAAGTATCCAAAATATTACTTGATGTTAAAAATAGCGGCACTTAAAGCACTAAAAAAGGAAGATTATGTAAAATTATTTATAGAATCACCATTAACAACACTTGATGAATATTATGACGATTTATATTATGAAAATATAAGAAAAAATTTAAATGGTATATATAAGAAATATTGGGACGCATTATTTAGTCATACAGATTGGTATGAAATATTTGGTTCAAGATTATTTCAAAGTGATGCAATGCCTAATGATTTTATATATAAATCATTAAGTTACTTAAAAGATGAAAATTATTATAAATTAAGGAAAAATATTGAAAATACTGAATTAAATTTTTATGAAGGTGATATATTTAATCTTGTAAGTAGTTTAAATTCTAAATATGATTTAGTATATTTATCTAATATTATTGATTATGCAAATAAAAAAGATTATAAGAATTTATTAAGTAAATTTAATCTAAATGATAATGGAGTAGTTTTGTCATATATATTCTCTCATGTTAAAAAATATAGTGATTTTCTTGATATGTGTGAAGTAAAAGAAGATTCAAAAGAAGATAGAGGAGTACTAATATATAAATAATTTACCTAAAAAAATTGGAGGAAAATAAAATGAATAAATATGAGGAAAGATTAAATAATTATAATAATGTAAAAAATCCTAATGAATTATTAGAATTTATGGACAAAAATATTAAATATGGTATTTATGGAACAGATAAAGTAGTATATGATAAATGGGATGCAAGCAATAACTCAGAGTTTCAAAGAGCGTGTCAGACGAAGTATGTATTATGTGATGCAAAAAGATTATTAAAATATGGTTATGGAACCTGTTGGGATCAAGTTGAACTTGAAAGAGATTGGTTTGTTAATAATGATTATGAATGTAAAACATTTTTTATTTGGTTTTGTTTTAGTACATCTAATAATTATGTAACACATACATATCTAGTGTATAAGGATAAGGAAACAGAAAAGTATTGTTATTTTGAACATTCCGATGATGCAAATAAAGGGATAAAAGAGTTTGACTCATATAAAGATGCAATACTTTATCAGATGGAAAAACATATAGATTGTAATAGAAATGTTGGAAATTTAATAAATGAAGATATATTAAGTCATTTACAAGTATATGAATTTGAAATTAAAAAATATGGTTGTAGTCAACGTGAATATATAGAAAATATATTAAATTCAAAATTAGTATATAATAATAACAAATTTGTTAATTAATATTAAAGTTACAATTAGTTATATAACATTTATTACAAAATAAAAAATGTGATATGAAAGAAGTGATAATATGAAAGTAAAATTTACTGATGAAGAAGAGCAAATTATAGAGGTTATAATTGCTTCAAGAAAACTTGAAGAATATTTATGGGGTGAATATAATGGTCAGTGGAATATTGAAGAATGGAGAAGAATGTTTAGAAAACGAATTCAAAAAATCGATGATATAGATGTGAATAATCCTCATGCAATAATAGAAATGAGGAAAAGGATTATGCAAAATGCTGCATTGAGTATTGCACTTATGAAGATTTTGGATACAAAAGGAATTCCAAAAGATGAATGCACGATTCCTTCTAATTTGCCACAATATGCTATTAATAATAAAGTAGAAGAAAATAATTAATAATAAAAATTTTATTAAAATTAGTGAGAATAAATATAAATAAGTGTATATGGTCTATAGTTAAATTTCATATAAAGATTTGTTTTAATATTTTTTTCTAAAAATGATTGTAGTTATAAATAGGAGATGAATTATAGTGTCAAAGAATTTAATGATTAGAAGTAGTAGTGCAGAATTTTTAATTTTTGAAAGACAAACTCATGATAAGGGCATTCAAGTTAGATTTTTTAGATGGTGATTTATGGTTAACTCAAAAAGCTATTTGAGAACTATTTAATACAACTAGAAATAATATTACTATGCATATTAATGATATATATGATAACTATGAATTAGATCAAAATTCAACTAGTAAGAAATTCTTACTAGTTCAAAATGAAGAAAACAGAAAAGTAAAAAAAACAGAACAAAGTATTGTAAAGTAATATTGTAAATCAGATTATTTTATAATATGTTTTTTTGTGGTATACTTAAATAGATTTAAAAAAGTGAGTTGATTGAAATTAATGAAAATAAGACAAATATAAATTGGTTGGCTTGTATTTATGACGACTATCATTTAACCCCTTATAAAATGGGAGTTTTTAAGAATTGAAATCTTGCAAGTTTTAATAAAAAAATCATAAAAATTAAGGAAAATAGGTTAAAATATACTTATTTTTGAGAGAAATTATAGTACTGGCTTGTAATATGCCGACATATTCAATGCTTATAAAAAGAGGTGAATTATGAAAGATTGGACAAATTATCAAAATAAAACTTATGGTGATGAAGCATGTAAGTTGATTATTGATTTTTTAGATAAATATAAAGTAGATAGTGCAATCGATTTAGGCTGTGGTAGCGGTAATGAAACTGTTTACATGGTTAAGAATGGTATTAAAGTATTAGCTATTGATAGACAATTAAATCAAGATTTTATTTTAAATAGATTATCTGATAGTGAGAAGCAACTTATTTCATTTAAGGAAAGTAGTTTTGAGGATGTAGAATTACCTAAGACTAAGTTACTTACAGCATTCTTTAGTATCCCATTTTGTAATCCTAACGATTTTGATGAACTATGGACTAAAATTTATAATTCAATTGAAGATAATGGCTATTTTGTAGGGCAATTATTTGGTGATAGAGACGCTTGGAATGTTGTCGAATCAATTAATACATTTTCAATAGATAAGGTAAAAGAGTATTTAAAAAATTATAATATAATCAAATTAGAAGAAATTGAATATGTTAGAGAAAGTGATAATAAAAAGTGGCACTTTTATGATATAATAGCACAGAAAAAAGTAGGTGATAAGCATGAATAATGAAAATAAAACTAATATAAATTGGTATCCTGGTCATATGGCCAAAACAAAAAGACAAATAAAAGAAAAAATTGATTTAATAGATATAATATATGAAGTAGTTGATTCTAGAATACCAATATCATCAAAAATAAAAGATATAGATGATTTAGTAAAAAATAAACCAAGAATTTTAATTATGACTAAAAGTGATTTATGTGATTTAAATAAGACAAATAAACATATTAAGTATTATGAAAGCCTTGGATATAAAGTTGTTTTAGTGGATTTAATTAGCAACAAAAATGTAGATAAAATAAAATCTGCAACAGATGAAGTATTAAAAGAATTAAATGAAAAAAGAGAAGCAAAAGGATTAAAGAAAAGAAACTATAGAGCGCTTATAATTGGTATCCCAAATGTAGGTAAGTCAACTTTAATTAATAGACTTGCAGGTAAAAAGGTAGTAGGAGTTGGTAATAAGCCAGGTGTAACAAAACAACTTTCTTGGATAAGAATTAGTAAAGATGTTGATTTAATGGATTCACCAGGTATATTATGGCCAAAAATAGATGATGAAAAAGTAGGATTAAATTTAGCATGTTTTTCAGCAATTAAAGAGGAAATACTTCCAATTGATGAAGTTGCATGTTATATATTAAAGTATATGTTTATTAATTATAAAGAAAATTTAAAAGAAAGATATGGCCTAGAAAATATAGATTTTGAAGATTTTACAGATGCATATGAAGTAATAGGAAGAAAAAGAGGATGCATATTAAGAGGTAATGAAGTAGATTATGATAAAGTATCTGCTTTAATAGTAAGGGATTTAAATGAAGGTCATTTAGGCAAGGTAACATTTGATGAATAATATGTATGAATATGAAGAAAATTTATATAAAGAAGGATATAATTTTATAGCGGGAACAGATGAAGCAGGAAGAGGACCACTCGTTGGACCAGTTGTCGCAGGATGTGTAGTTTTTCCAAAAGGTTATAAAAATGATTTAATAAATGATTCAAAAAAATTAATAGAGAAAAAAAGAGAACAATTATATGATATAATAATAAAAGATGCAGTTACTTATGGAATTGGAATCGTATCTGCTAAAGAAATAGATGAGTTAAATATTTACGAAGCAAGCAGAAAAGCAATGATAAAAGCATATGAAGAAGCAAATAAAAAAGTAAAAATAGATTACTTATTAACTGATGCTATGCCTATAACAACACTTGATATACCAGTATTAAAAATAATAAAGGGTGACGCTAAAAGTGTAACAATAGCGGCTGCATCAATACTTGCCAAAGTAACAAGAGATAGAATATTAATTGATCTAGATAAGAAGTATCCAGAATATAATTTTAAAAAGCATAAAGGTTATCCAACAAAAGAACATTTAGAGAAAATAAATGAATTTGGTGTGTTTGATGAGTATAGAATGACATATAAACCTGTAAAAAATGTATTAGATAGGGGAATTGTTAGGACAAAGAGATAATATAATATATGAAGGGACTGATTTTATGAGTAAAAATTTAGTAATAGTGGAATCACCAGCTAAAAGTAAAACAATAGAAAAATATTTAGGTAGTGATTATAAAGTATTATCATCAAAAGGACATATTAGAGATTTAGCAACTTCTGGTAAATATGGTTTTGGTGTAGATATTGAAGATGGTTTTAAACCAAATTATGAACCAATTAAGGGAAAGAAAAAAGATATTGCAGAACTAAAAAAAGAAGTTAAAAATGCAGAAAAAGTATATCTTGCAACCGACCCTGACCGTGAGGGAGAAGCGATTAGTTGGCATTTAAAAGATGCTCTTGGTATTGATGATAAAGATTATGAAAGAATAGTATTTAATGAAATAACTAAAAATGCAGTTGTTAATTCATTTAAAAATGCTAGAAAAATTGATGATCTTATGGTAAGAAGTCAAGAAACAAGAAGAATATTAGATAGAATAATAGGATTTAGATTAAGTAAATTAATGCAATCAAAAACAGGCGGTAAAAGTGCTGGAAGAGTACAATCAGTTGCACTTAAATTAATAGTTGATAGAGAAAAAGAAATTGAAAAATTCATTCCAGAAGAATATTGGACAATAAAAGCAATATTCCCATCATTTGATGCAAATTTATTTGGTTATAAAGAAAATACTAAATTAGAAATTAAAAATGAAATTGAAGCAAAAGATATATTAAATAAATTATCTAATAGTTATAAAATAGAAAGTACTGAAAAGAAAAATAAGAATAAGGCTAGTAAGCCACCTTATACAACAAGTACAATGCAGCAAGATGCAGTAAACAAAATTAATTTCTCATCTAAAAAGACTATGAGTGTTGCACAAAAACTTTATGAAGGTATAAATATAGGTAGTGAAACAGTAGGTTTAATTACATATATGAGAACTGATTCAATTAGATTATCAGATGAGTTTGTTGGAAATACTTTAAAATATATTGAAGTAAATTATGGTAAAGAATATGTTGGATTTGTAAAAAAGAGTAAGAAAACAGAAAATGTACAAGACGCTCATGAAGCAATAAGACCAACAAGTATTACAAGAACACCAGATTCAGTAAAAGAATATTTAACTAATGATGAATATAAGTTATATAGACTTATTTATTTTAGAGCACTTGCTTCTTTAATGAAAGATGCAAAACAACAATTAACAACTGTTATTCTTGATAATAATGATTATAAATTTAAAGTTAATGGTAGTGTAATTACTTTTGATGGTTACTTAAAAGTATATAGTGAATTTGAAAAGAGTGAAGATAAGATTTTACCTGATTTAGATAAATATAAATCTGATAATCTTATTACAGATAATGTAGAGACAAAACAACACTTTACAGAACCACCAGCAAGATATACAGAAAGTTCATTAATTAAAGAAATGGAAAGTCTAGGTATTGGTAGACCATCAACATACGCAACTACTATAAGTACAATTATAGATAGAGGATATGTAAATAAAAAGGATAAAAAGTTTGTTCCAACTGAAATAGGAATAGAAACAACAAATAAACTTCAAGAGTTCTTCAAAGATTTAATTAATGTGAAATATACTGCAAAAATGGAAGAAGATTTAGATAATATTGCAAGTGGAACTGTTGTATGGAATGAATTATTAAAGAAATTTTGGGAGGATTTTGAACCAATGGTAAAAGATGCATTTGATAATATGGAGAAAAAAGAACCTGAAAAGACAGGAGAAGTATGTCCTGAATGTGGTAAAGATTTAGTTAAAAGAAATGGTAGATATGGTGAATTTATAGCTTGTTCTAACTATCCAGAATGTAAATATATTAAAAAAGAAGAGAAAAAAGTCGTAGAAGTTTGTGATTGCATCAAATGTGGTAATAAGATTGTTGAAAGAAAAACAAAAAAAGGTAAAGTTTTTTATGGTTGTTCTAACTTTCCAAAATGTAAAGAAGCTTATTGGGATATGCCTACAGGTAAGAAGTGTCCAGAATGTAATAGTATGCTAGTTACAAAAGATGGAAAAGTAAAATGTTCAGCTTGTGATTATAAAGAAGAATAGTAAATTTTTACTATTTTTTTCTTTTTATTGTATTAACAAACTTTTGTTTGCAATATATAATGTAAATATATTATAGTCTAACCTTACAAGTATAAGGAAATGTTAGTGTGAATTTTAATTTAAGTGGAGACAAAATTTATTAAGAAAGGAGAAGAATTTTAGTAATAAAATTAGGCTAAAGTAACAAAACATTACGCTTTAGTAAATAAAAAAATTGTAGGAGGAAACTTAAATGGAAAATGAAATAAAAATTTTTGAAAATCAAAATGTAAAATTAGAAGTAAATATGAAAGATGAAACTGTGTGGTTAAATGCAGAACAAATGGCAAAATTATTTGGAAGGGATTATAAAACAATAAGAAAACATATTAATAATGCATTACAAGAGGAATTATCTAATGAATTGGTTATCGCAAAATTTGCGAATACCACTAAACATGGTATCGTGGAAGGCAAAATTTTTTGATAGAGATAAAGGATTATAACAAGGTATATTCAAAACATCTATAAAGAAGGGAAACTTGAAGAAAATCAAGTATGCTCATTTTTTGAGCATACTGCAAATGATGGTAAAGTCTATAATACTCAATTCTATAATTTAGATATGATTATTTCTGTTGGTTATAGGGTAAAATCAAAAAATGGTATTATTTTTAGAAAATGGGCAACAAATATTTTAAAGGATTATATGATAAAAGGTTATGCAGTTAATCAAAAAAGACTTGAATATTTAGAAAAAACAATTAAGTTAATTGATATAGCAACTAGAGCAGATGACAATTTAAATGGTGATGAAGCAAAAGATATATTAAATGTAATAAGTAATTATTCTAAAGCACTTGATTTACTTGATGATTATGATCATAGAACTGTAAAAAAAATAAAAGGAAATAGGTCAAAAGATAAAATCAATTATAAAGAATGTATGAATATAATAAATACATTAAAATTTAATGAAGAAAGTGATTTATTCGCACTTGAAAGAAATAAAGGATTATCTTCTATAATAGATAATATATATCAAACATTTGATAATACTGAAGTATATAAAAGTATAGAAGAAAAAGCTGCTAATTTTCTTTATTTAATAATAAAAAATCATGTGTTTATAGATGGTAATAAAAGAATAGCAGCAACTTTATTTATATATTTTTTAAATTACTATAATATTCTCTTTAAAAATGGTAATAGGATAATAGATAATAATACACTTACTGCATTAACTCTTTTAGTCGCACAATCTAATCCAAAAGAAAAAGATATATTAATAGATTTAATAATGAACTTTTTAACAATATAAGTATTTTAGAAAATAGTAAATTTTTACTATTTTTTCTTTTTATTATGATATAATTTAAATGAGGTGTAAGTGTGAAAATAGAAGAAGAGATAAATAATATAAAAGAAAGAAATAAGAGAGTAGAATTAGATAAAAAATGGGAAACAAGTTTAACAAGAAAAATATTTATTATGGTATTAACTTATATAGTTGTTATTATATATTCATATTTAGTTAGAAATTATGATAATATTTTCTTAAGTTCTTTAGTACCAGTAATTGGTTTTACATTATCTACTTTATCATTAAAGGTTATTAGAAAAATTTGGGAAAGATTTATAAAATAGTGTTTTATTCACTATTTTTTTCTTTTTTATGATACAATTTCTAAAAGGAGTATAGGTATGAGAAATAGAGCAGGTGGATTATTAATAGAAAATGGCAAAATATTATTAATACATAGAATAAAAAATATGAATGGTGAAAGAAAAGAATATTATGTTGTTCCAGGTGGTGGAATAGAAGAAAAAGAAAATATTAAAGAAGCAACAATTCGTGAACTAAAGGAAGAAACAGGTCTTAATATTAAACTAATTAAAGATGAACCATTAATAACATTTAAAACAGAAAAAGGTAATCAATATTTTTCACTGATTAATAAAGTATCTGGAGTATTAGGTACAGGTGATGGACCTGAATTTAATGATCCAGTATATAAAAACATGGGTGAATTTATTCTTGAGTTTATAGATATAAATGATATTATTGAAATGAAAATAAATATGGTACCAGATAAAGTAAGAATGAGTTTTATAGAATGTACAAAATCATTAAATAAAAAGATAAATGATATTAATTCTAGTGACTATTTAAATGCTAAAAGCATTACAATCGAGGAATAAATATGAAAAATGATTATTATAAAGCATACGATAAAAGGTATAGACAAACCTATGAAAACAATTCATTATGGGAAATTTCAGAAAGAACAAAAGAAGTAATTGATACTTTAAAAAAATATAAAATTGCAAAAAATTCAAATATATTGGAATTGGGATGCGGTGAAGGAAGAGATGCGATTTATTTGCTTGATAATGGTTATAATGTTTTAGGTGTAGATTATTCTTTTGCTGTAATAGATAAGTGTAATGAGTTAACTAATTATAAATATGTAAATAATTTTAAACAATTAGATTTAATTGAAAATTCGTTAAATGAAAAATTTGATTTTATATATTCAGTTGCAGTAATTCATATGTTTGTATTAGACGAACATAGAAATAAATTTTATAATTTTATTTATGATCATTTAAAAGATAACGGAATTGCTTTAATTATTTCTATGGGAGATGGTACTTTAGAAATAAATTCAGATTTAGAAAAAGCATTTGATGATACAAAAAGAGTAAATATAAATACAAATAAAGAAATAATGGTTGCAAGTACATCATGTAGAGTTAAAAAAATAGATGAAATGAAAAAAGAAATTCAATTAAATAATTTGGAAATATTAGAAGAAAAAATAATAGATGATGTTCCTTCATTTAATAAATGTATGCTTTTTATCGTAAAAAAAATGGAGGTTAAGTATGAAGATTTATATGATAAGACATGGTAAAGCAGATTATAGTTATTGTGACTCACATAATTTTATTGGTCATGGAAATGATTTGGCACCACTATCAGAAAACAATATAAGTGATGTAGTTAATATGTCCAAAGACAAAAGATTAAAAGAGGCCTCAATAATTGTTTCGTCACCATATACAAGAGCTCTTCAGACAGCTGCTATTATTTCTAAAGAAACAGGATTAGATATAAAAATTGAACCTGATTTAAGAGAGTGGGAACCAGATACATCATATATGTATAAAGTAAAAGAAATGAAAGAGTATTATAAAGAATATGTGAATAAGGATGGAATTCATATTAATGGTAGTGAAAAATGGGAATCAAAACAGCATTTGAAAGAAAGAATTCAAAGTGTAATTGATAAATATAATAAATATGATTGTGTTATATTTGTATTTCATCAACTTGCGATTAAATCAGTTGTTAATGTAGAAAAAGTAAAACCAGCAGAGATAATAGAATATGTAATATAAATTTGAAAGAGGGTATTACTATGATTAAATTATATGTTGTAAGGCACGGTAAAACAGCTTGGAATGAAAAAGGATTGCTTCAAGGATCAACAGATATTGAATTAAATGATGTTGGGATAAAAGAAGCAAATGATTTAAGAACAAAGTTAAATTTAGATAAAATAGATATTTGTTTATCATCACCTCTTAAAAGGGCAAAACAAACGGCACAAATATTAATAGGTAATGAAATAGAAATCAAATATGATGATTTACTAAAAGAAAGATATTTTGGACTTCTTGAAGGAAAAGAAATAAATTTTGATTTAATAGGTCAGATGTGGGATTATAACATAGATAATTCAGAATATAATATAGAAAGTTTAAAAGATTGTTTAATAAGAGCAAATATATTTTTAGAAAAAATAAAAGAAAATTATAATGGTAAAACTATTCTTATTGTATCTCATGGTGCGTTTATAAAGTGCTTACATTTTGCAATAAATGGTTATGATAAAAATACTGATTTTTTATCTTTTAATCCAAAGAATACAACTATATATGAATATGTAATTGAATAATAGAGGTGAAATTTAAATGAAGAAAAGATTTGCAATAATAACTGATATTCATGGTAATATTGAAGGTTTAAATGCTATTTTAAAAGATATAGAAAATAAAAAAATAGATGAAATAATATGCTTGGGAGACACAATTGATATTGGTCCAAACTCAAAGGAATGTATAGATAAGTTAATTGATAATAATATAAAAATGACATTAGGTAATCATGAGTTATATTTACTTAGAGGAACAAGTATTGATTCATCTATTAATAATATTGAAGAAATAGAACATTATAAATGGGTAAAAAATCAATTATCAGAAAAAGAAATTAATTTTATAAAAAAATGTCCATTATATTACACAATTAATGTTGATTATGAAAATAAAAAATTTAATAAAGAAATAATATTAAGTCATTACTTAATAGAAGATGGAAATAAAGATAATCCTTTTGAAAAAAATCATTTAAAAAAAGATATTAATTTATGGATTAAATATAATAGCTTAAATAAAATATATATAATAGGTCATTTACATAAATCATTTAATATAAATGAAGTTGAAGGTATAATGGGTGATTATATAGAAAGCATTAATAAGCTTACTAATATTGAAATTGTTGATAGTGCTGGATGTACATATGATGAATATGTTTCTTATATGATACTTGAAATAAATAAAGATATAAGTATGAAAAGAATAAAAGTTAAATTTGATAGAAAAAATTTTATTGATAAAATAATAAATTTAGATTTTCCAGATAAAAATAATATACTAAAATATTTTTATGGAATAGAATCATTGAATTGATTTCTTGACAAAAAATGGAAAGTATAATATATTTGAATTGTAAATATTTCAAAGAAAGGAGTGTGATTAGTCATGAAAAATATAATGAATAGTTTACAAAATAATAAAATTTATAGTGTAGGATTAATCATATCTCCTAGTTTTTTAGCATAGTAAAATTTTAGAAATTTATATCTTTATGGTTAATTCTGCATTACGCAGAATTTTTTTCTGTAAAAAAATAAAGGTAGGTAAAAATTTATGACAATAAAATTAGATATTAATGATAGAGCTGCTCTTGCTATCAAAAATAATCAAAAAAGAGTAGAAATAAGAGCAAACGATAATAAATATGATTATAGTAAATTAAATTCTAATGATATAATTGAATTTAATAGCAATAATATAGGTATATTTTATGCAAAAGTAAAAGAAGTAAATTTTTATAATTCTTTAGAAGAATTATTTATGTTAGAAGGAACAAGATATACAACATCATCAACTAATGACAAGGATGAGGCAATAAAAAATGTTGAAAAAATAGGGGATTATAAAGAAACAATAAAACAAAATGGTGTATATGCAATTCATATAGAATATTTATATAGTGAAAATACTGTTTTGGAAGAAATGGCTGATAAAGCAAGAAGTGTTATGAATAGAAGAGATGTTTCTGGTATGATTTCAGCAGGTAGTGTAGGAGCAGCTATACTTACAGAAAATCATAATATATATGTTGGAACATGTATTGATACAGCATCATCCTTGGGTATATGTGGTGAAAGAAATGCTATTGCAAATATGATTACACATGGAGAAAATAAAATAACTAAACTTATATGCTTTGGTGGAGATGGAAAGATTGGTTTTCCTTGTGGAGCATGTAGAGAATATCTTATGCAACTTGATAAAAATAGTAAGAATATTGAAATAATAACTAATTTAGAAACAAAAGAAACAATTAAACTAGAAGAATTAATTCCAAATTGGTGGGGTTATAATAGGGTATAATTATGAAAAATATAGAATTAGTTGTGCCTAAATTAGAAGAATATTACTATGAACAAAAACTAGAAGAAGATCCAAAAACTATGAGTTATAATAAGGGTTATAATGTTAGTTATGATGGATACCACTATGATACAGGATGCATTGATTTTCCAAAAGATAAATGGAAAGCATCATATGAAAAAAGAATAAAAGAAAATAAATTTTTTGCGTATATAAAGGATAACGAAATAAATGAATATGTTGGTTATGTAAACTATCAGTACAATAAAAATGATGATAGATATGAATGTGGAATATTAATAGAATATAAATATAGAGGTAAAGGCTACTCAAAAGATGCATTAATATTACTTATTAAAGAAGCATACAAAAATAATATTCACTATTTATATGATACATTTGAATTAGATAGAGGAAATACTTTGAATTTATTTAAAAGTGTTGGTTTTGAAGTAGTAGAAGAAACAACATGGAAAAAGTTTAATAAAAATGTAAAAGGTGTTATTGTTAGAGTTGATACATCAATATATGATATCCATCAACAAATGAATAATATAAAAAATGATATAGATATTTTAAACTTTTTAAAAATAAATATAAGATATGGTTGGAAAGATAAAAATAATAGTATTCATATAGGTAATATGAAAAATTTTAGAAAAGAATATGAGGTAATGTCATTAGATGACACTTTAAAATATGGTATTGGTACATGTATTGAACAAGTAAATTTAATAAAAAGACTGTTAGACAATTTAAATATAAAAAGTAGGATGTTTTGTACAAGAATATATGAACCAGATAATTTTGATGAGGCTGATAAAGAAGAACATATGCATTCGTTTATTCTATATTATAAGAATAATAAGGTATATCATTTAGAACATGCAAATTATAATAATATTGGTATATTTGAATATTCCAATTTAGATGATGCAATAAAAAATATAAATGAATATTATATAAATTTATCTAATGGAGTATTTAGAAACATTACTGAATTTTATGAAGTAAAAAGTGGATTATCATTTAGAGAATTTAATAATTATATTAATAGTCTAGATATAACTTTTAGAAAGTTAATAAGTAACAAGGAAGATATAGAAAAAATATATAAGTGGTGTAGCAATAAATATGTATATGAATGGTTTGAACAAAGAAAATTATCCTATGAAGAAATAAGAGAAAAATATTTAAAAAAACTAAGGGATAAAAAACAAGATTTGTATATTATTAAATCAAATGGTGTAGATATTGGATTAGTACAAATTTATAAATATGAAAATGATATAAAATTTGATAAATTAGACAATTATAAAAATATTTATGAATATGACATTTTTATTGGTGAAGAAAAATATTTATCAAAAGGTATTGGTACAAAAATTATTAACTTAGTCAATGATAATATTTATAAAAAATATAAAGCAGACTTAATCTTATTAAGACCATTTAGAAAAAATAAAAGGGCTATAAATTGTTATATAAAATGTGATTTCAAAGAGATTTATAGTTATATAGATTTTGATACAATAGGTAATAAAGAAGAATATGTTGTGCTTGTTAATGAAAAATAAGGAAAGATGAAAATGATAATAGAATATGAAGATAAATATTTAGAAGATGTTAGAGATTTACTTGTTGAACTTGAAGAATATATTGTAAGTATTGATGAAGATAATTTAGATATAGTTAGTGCTGCTTATAGAGAAAAAATGGCATTAGTTGATTTAGAAGAAATAAAAAACAATAATGGGAAATGCTATTTATATATTGATAATAAAAATGTAGTTGGTCTTATTATGGGTATAATACCAAAATATGATGAAAATGATTATTTGGATTACAAGTGTCCAAAAAAAGGAGAGGTAACAGAACTAATTATAAAAAAAGAATATAGAAATCATAATATAGGTAAAATATTATTAAATAAAATGGAAGAATATTTTAGAAAAAATAATTGTGAATATTCATTTATTGATGTATTTGCCTATAATAAAAGTGGAATTAATTTTTATGATAAAAATGGTTATCATTCAAGAATGATAATAGATATTAAAAAATTATAATAGGAGAGTAAAATGAAATTTAACAGTTTAATACCAGAATTAAGTGTAACAAATATAGAAAAAAGTAAAGAATTTTATTTGAATTTAGGTTTTAAAATAATGTATGAAAGAAAAGAGGACAAATTTTGTTTCTTATATCTTGAAGATAATCAAATAATGATAGAAGAAATAAATAATAATTGGAATGTTGGTGAAATGAAGTATCCATTTGGTAATGGAATAAACATAAGCATGACAGTAAGTGATATTGATTCATTTTATGAAAGCATTATAAGTAAAAAAATTGTATTATTTAGAAAAATTAAAACTTCAAAATATAGAGTAGATGATATAATATATGAAGACAAGGAATTTTTACTTCAAGATCCAGATGGATATTTACTTAGATTTAACAATTAATAGTATTGACACATGCTAAAAAAAATACTAAAATGATATTGTAAATTGTTGATGAAAGACTAGTAATAAGTATTTTATTTAATAGAGAGCTAATGGATGGTGTAAATTAGTAATAAAAACTTATGAATCTACTTTCTAGACCGGTTAATAGCCGGCGGGAATATAAACCGTTATCTAAATTAAGTAAAATAAAGGATGGTACCGTGCATATGCACTCCTTAAGTACCATTCTTTTTTTATTAGAAAGAAAGGAAGAAAGAAATATGTTAGATATTAAGTTTGTAAGAGAAAATCCTGAAAAGGTAAAAGAAAATATTAAGAAAAAATTTCAAGATAAGAAATTAGGTCTTGTTGATGAAGTTATTGCTTTAGATTCTGAATATAGAGAAGTAAAAGTAAAAGCAGATAATTATAGAAAAGACCGTAATGAAATAAGTGATAAAATTGGTAATCTTATGAGAGAAGGAAAAAAAGAAGAAGGTTTATCACTAAAAGAACAAGTTGTTAAAATTAATGAAGAATTAAAAGAATTAGAAGAAAGAGAAACAGTTTTAGAAAAAGATATAAAAGAAATAATGTATCAAATTCCTAATATGATTGCGGATGACGTTCCAATTGGTGAAAATGATACAAAAAATGTAGAACTTGAAAAATTTGGTGAACCATTTGTTCCAGAATATGAAATACCATATCACGCAGATATAATGAAAAGTTTTAATGGACTTGATAAAGAAGCCGCAGCAAGAGTATCAGGTAATGGTTTTTACTATTTAATGGGAGATATTGCTCGTCTTCATTCAGCAGTTTTAGCGTATGCTAGAGACTTTATGATTGATAAAGGATTCACATACTGTATTCCACCATTTATGATTAGAAGTGATGCGGTTAATGGTGTTATGTCTTTCGAAGAAAAAGAAGCAATGATGTATAAAATAGAAGGAGAAGATTTATATTTAATTGGTACTTCTGAACACTCTATGATTGCTAAATTTAAGGGTGAACTTTTAAAAGAAGAAAATCTACCAATAACTATGACAAGTTATTCACCATGTTTTAGAAAAGAAGTTGGTGCTCATGGTATAGAAGAAAGAGGAGTATATAGAGTTCATCAATTTGAAAAACAAGAAATGATAGTTATTTGTAAACCAGAAGAAAGTAAAGATTGGTATGAAAAAATGTGGAAATATACAGTTGAACTATTTAGAAGTTTAGATATACCAGTTAGAACTTTAGAATGTTGTTCTGGTGATCTTGCTGATCTTAAATATAAGAGTGTTGATGTAGAAGCATGGAGTCCAAGACAAAAAACATATTTTGAAGTTGGATCTTGTTCAAACTTAACTGATGCTCAAGCAAGAAGACTTGGTATTCGTTATAAGAATGAAAATGGAGAAAAAGTATATGCACATACATTAAATAATACAGTACTTACTCCACCTAGAATGTTAATTGCTTTCCTAGAAAATAACTATAATGAAGATGGATCTATTAATATTCCAGTTGCTTTAAGACCTTATATGGGTGGAAAAGAAAAAATAGAAAAATAATATGGAAAAGTTAGTAGTAGAAATAAAAAATAATAATTATAAAAAGGTAATAAAGAAAACAAGAAAAATCTTAAATATATGCGATAATGAAAATAAAAAATTAGAGATAATAAATAATGGTAAATTAATAACAAAAGAGGATAATATAGAACTTTATAATATAATGCATGCGATAAATATAAAAGATAAAAGTAAAAGATATAGTTTTATATATGATACTGTTTGTGATTATATAGATAAAAAATATTTAGAATGTAATTATTGTGATTTTAAAGATGATGTATGTGTATTTTTTAGAAATCATCCAAAGATAATGCATAAAGATGGTTGTTGCTATAGTGATGCAAGAGGTGGTTTATGTGAAAATTTAAAAAATCATAGATGTCAAATAAAATCAATATCTTGTAAATTATATTCTTGTGAGTATTTAAGGAACAAAAAGGTATACTTTAAAATAAAAGATATACAATTATTAAAATATTTCTTTAATTTAAAACAAAAATATATATTAAAGTATAGTTTCTTTAAACCAAAAAGTTATGTTATGTATAAGCTTATGGAAAATTGATAGAAATATCAATTTTTTTAGTGTAGTCTTAAAAATAATGAGCGCACTAAATTTAAGTTTAAACGTTGTTGAAAAAGAAAGTCATAAATGATATAATAATTTAAGTTTGGAGGCGTTATAATGATTAAACAAGCACATATAAAACCATCATATGCAAATGCTAAAAAAAGAAGTAAAGAAGAAGTAAAAGTTTTAACAGATGCATATATAATGAATAATGAATTAAGTAAAATTGGAATAAATAAAAAGTACCATATTATTACATATGGTTGTCAAGCAAATGAAAGGGATTCAGAAACAATAAGTGCAATACTTGAAGATATGTCATTTACAAAAACAGATAATATGGAAGATGCTGATCTTATCTTATTAAATACATGCGCAATTAGAGAAAATGCTCATAATAAAGTATTTGGTATGCTAGGTAGAATTAAGCATTTAAAAGAGAGTAAACCAAATATAATCACTTGTTTATGTGGATGTATGGCTCAAGAAGAAGCAGTAGTAAATGAGATAGAAGAAAAATACAAATGGATGGATGTAGTATTTGGTACACATAATATTCATAATTTACCAAAACTTATAAGTGAAGCGATTGACGGTAATGAACTTGTAATTGAAGTATTTTCTAAAGAGGGTGATGTTGTTGAAAACTTACCTGTTAGAAGAGATAATAAATACAAAGCATATGTAAATATAATGTATGGCTGTGACAAGTTCTGTACATATTGTATAGTTCCATATACAAGAGGAAAACAAAGAAGTAGAAAAGTAGAAGATATATTATGTGAAGTTAATAAACTTGTAAAAGATGGTTATAAAGAGGTAACACTTTTAGGACAAAATGTTAATGCATATGGAAAAGATTTAAAAGATGGAGTAACTTTTGATAAATTACTTGAAGAAGTTGCTAAAACAAATATTGAAAGAGTTAGATTTGTAACATCACATCCATGGGATTTTACAGATGAAATGATAAGAATAATAAGAGATTATAAAAATGTAATGCCTTATGTTCATTTACCAGTTCAATCAGGTAGTGATAAAATACTAAAATTAATGGGTAGACGTTATACTAAGGAAAGTTATTTAGATCTTGCACTTAAAATAAGAGAAATGATTCCAAATGTAAGTCTTACAACCGATATAATTGTAGGTTTCCCAGGTGAAACAGAAGAAGATTTTAATGAAACATTAGATGTAGTAGAAAAATGCAAATATGATAGCGCATTTACATTTATATATTCACCAAGAGAAAATACACCCGCTGCTAAAATGAATGACCCAATTCCTTTAAGTGTAAAACAAGAAAGACTTCAAAGACTAAATGAAATAGTTAATAAATATGCACTTGTTAATAATGAAAAATTAGTGGGACAAGTAGTACCTGTATTAATAGAGGGTGAATCACAAAAAGGAAACGGATTATATGCTGGTTACACAGATACAATGAAATTAACTAATGTAAAGTGTGATAAAGAAGATATTGGTAAAATAATAAATGTAAAAATAACAGAAGCAAAAACTTGGAGTTTAAATGGAGAAAAAGAATAATGAATGACATAATAAATGATGTTAATGATTTAAAAGAAAATATATTAAAAAGTAGTGAATATTTAAACTTTAAGAAAAGTGAAAAGAATCTTGATAATAATAAAGAAGTAAATAAAATAATAACTGATATAAAAAAACTACAACAAAAAATAATAAAAAAAGAAGATAAAAATTTAGATGCTGAAATAGAAAAGATAGAACTTGAAAGTTTATATAAAGAATTAGAAACATATAATGATTACATAGAATATAAAAAAAATGCTAGAATATTTAATGATTTAATTACAAATATTCAAAAAAATTTTGAAGAATATTTTAATAGCTTCTTGATATAAATTATTAGTAAAAAAAAGAAAAAATCATATTTTTGATTTTTTTTGACTGTCAAGACTTTGTAAATTAATAATATGTATGTAAATTGTATTTGAATTTATATAGTGTTATAATTTTAAGAGAATAAGTTGGAGGATAAATAAATGAAGAAGAAAAAAGAAGAAGAACAAGTCAAAAATAAAAAAGTTTATAAGGGCTTAAATTTATTTGCAGGGGTTATTGTTGGAATGTTTGTATGCATAACTGTATACTTAATATACAATTTATCTAAATTAAGTGGTATAGAAGATTTAATTAGATATATTGTAATGATTGCTTTAGGATTAGTTAGTATTTTTGTAGTATTTAGATATTTTAGATTTAAGAAAAATGCAAAAATAGGTAAATATATAATGTTTATTTTAGTACTTGCTATAATTGGAACTGGTGAGTTCTTTGTAAGTTCTACAATAAGCAAAAGTGTTAGTTTTATTGATAAATTAAATAAAGATGAAGTAACTTATAAAAGTTCTTTAATCGCACTTAAGGCAGGAGATTATAATACTTTAAATAAAGCAAAAGAAGGTAAAATTGGTATTATAAGTGATGAAAATGATACTGAAGGGTATGTACTTGCCCAAAAAATAATTAAAAAAGATAAAATTAAGGAATCAAATTTAGTTAAATATGATGATTATATGAGTATGTTAAATGACTTATATGATGGTGAAGTAGGTTCAATATTTGTATCTGGTAGTTATGTAGATAAATATTCTTCAATTGATAAATATGCAAAAATAGATGAAGAAGTAAAAGAACTTGATTCATATTCAAAAAGAATGAAAAAACAAGTAGATAAAACAACAGAAGTAAGTACAAAAAAGGTTACTGAACCATTTACAATGCTTTTACTTGGTGTTGATTCACCAACAGAAGATATATCAAAAGCAAGTGGACTAGGTGATTCAATAATGCTTGTTACATTTAATCCAAAAACTTTAACTGCAACAATGTTTAGTATTCCAAGAGATACATTTGTACCTATTACATGTTATAGAAATGCAAGAAGTAAGATTACACATGCTGCGGCAGGTGGAGATTCTTGTATGATAAGTACAGTTGAGAACTTTACAGGAATAGACATTGATTATTATGCAAAGATAAATTTTAAAGGGCTTGTAAAAATAGTTGATGCTGTTGGTGGTATTGATGTTGATGTCCCTTATGCTTTCTGTGAACAAAATTCGAATAGATCATTTTCATCAACTGATATGGTATATGTTGAAAAAGGAATGCAACACTTAAACGGTGAACAAGCACTCGCATTATCTAGAAATAGAAAAGAAGTTCCAGAATGTGGAAAACAATGGAATAAAGGAACGAGAAATGACTTTGTAAGAGGACAGAATCAGCAACTTATTATAAAGGGTATAATTAATAAAATGAAAAATATAAAGAGCATTAATCAATTGTATGAGGTATTAGATGCTATTAGTATAAGCTTAGATACAAATTTAACAAGGGAACAAATATTAGGATTCTATAATGTATTTAAAAAAGTTTTATTAAATTCAGATTCATTATCAGATTCAAATGATATTATAAAAATTCAAAAAACATATTTAAATGGTTCAGGTGGTTTAATGCTTGATAATGTTGCTGGAATGAATTTATACGAATTTGTACCATCAACTCAATCGTTAAATGCAATAATTAAAGCAATGAAGGTAAATCTTGAACTTGTAAAAGAAGAATATGATACATCATTTAGTTTTAGTATTGATAATAAATATGAACAAAAAGTAATAGGAGCAGATTTATATGGTGGAGTAGCATCATATCCTAGTAAATCAGATACAACAAGTTCAGACTCAAAATGTGGAACAAATGAAGAATTAGGTGCAGATGGTAAAACATGCGTATGTAAGAATGGATATACAAAAAATTCATCAGGAGTTTGTGAAAAGAAAGATTCAAAGTGTGGAACAAATGAAGAACTAGGTGCTGATGGAACATCTTGTGTATGTAAAAATGGTTATACAAGAAATAAAACAACTGCTATATGCGAAAAAAGTACAGAAAAAACATGTACAGAAGAAAATGAAGAATTAGGTGCAGATGGTAAAACATGTGTATGTAAGAACGGATATACAAAAAATTCGTCAGGAGTTTGTGAAAAGAAACCTACAGTATCTTGTGGAGCAAACTCAACACTTGGTGCTGATGGAGTAACATGCGTTTGTGATTCTGGCTATACTAAGGATTCTTCTGGTTCATGTGTAAAAGAAGAAACAACAACACCACCAACTCCAGAAGAAGATAATGTAAATGAATAAGAATGGCAAAAAAAGGTCATTCTTTTTTTACTATAAATTTACAAAAAACTACAAATATCTATTATATCTCTTTAAAATTATTAAAAAATTTGCTATAATGTATTATAAATAATAAGGAGGGATAAAGTGAAATATAAGAAGTATTTTATGATGTTATTAGTCATTTTATTATTATCTTTCTTTAAACTAGAAAATGTTTCGGCATCAACAAAATTTACAATATGTCGTAATTTAACAGAATTATCATATTTGAGAAGTACTCCAGGTGGAGATTATGTTAGAGATGTTGATGGTGCACCAGTAAGTTTTTCTGGCACTGATTATTTAGAAATTCTTGGTACTGTAAATCAAGGTGGAACACAATATTATAAGGTATTTGCTAATTATTATTCAAGTAACTATATTGGATATATAAATTCTGCATGGATTAGGGGGTGCCAAGAATATACAACAGATGATAACTATGGTAATTCTCTTAGAAGCGCAGGATTCCCTGAAAGCTATATATTACCTCTTCAAAAATTACATGCTATTCATCCAAATTGGGAATTTAAAGTTAGTGGACCTATTGATTGGAATAGTTCTATTGAAGGTGAAATGGCGCAAGTTGATAGAAATTTAATTCAGTCTTCTGCAGATATAAAATTAAGATCAACTGAAAATGGTGCGTATGTTAATGGTCAATATAAACCATTTGATAATGGAGATTGGTATGCAGCTTCAAGACAAACAGTTTCATTTTATATGGATCCAAGGAATTGGCTTACTGAAAAAACTGTATTTATGTTTGAACAATTGTCATTTGATCAAAATACACAATCTGCTAATGCAGTTCAATCAATGCTTAATGGAACATTTATGAGTGGTTCATATAGTTATAATGGAAGCAATAAATCATATTCTGATACATTTGTACAAGCTGGTAAAGAAGCAAACGTAAGTGCATTTCATCTTGTAAGTAGAGTAATCCAAGAACAAGGTGTAAAAGGTCAGAGCGGAACTATTAATATGGATGGCGGAGACGGTCAGAGATACTTTAATTTCTTCAATTTTGGTGCAGGTGGAAGTGGAAATGGAGCAATTATTGCAAATGCATTGAATTATGCAAAACGCCATGGCTGGAATAATCCATATAGTTCAATAGTTGGTGGAGCTGCTAAGCTTGCAAGTGAGTATATTAATAGTAATCAAGATACAATATATTATCAAAAGTTTAATACAATAAATGGTGTTTTCTATCATCAGTATCAACAAAATGTAAGAGTTGCTCCTGGAGAAGCAAGAAAAAATCATGCTGCATATGCAGATGGAAGTATACTTGATTCCAAACTTTATTTTAAAATTCCTGTATATAAAAATTTACCAGCAGCAACATCATTATCAATTAATAATAATGGTGATAATACACTTAAAAGTTTAAGTGTTGAAGGATGTAATTTGAATCCATCATTTAATTCATCTACAACAAGTTATATTTGTACTGTACCAGAAAATGTAAATAGTGTTAAGGTAAGTGCACAAACTGTATCTGAATTTGCTAGTATCAATGAATTAGGTAATAAAAAATTAGATGGAAAAGAAACAAATATAGATGTTATAGTAACAGCAGCAAATGGAAATCAGAAAAAATATACGATAAAAGTAATAAAAGTTGAATCAAATAATGCAACACCATCAGATGTTATTAGTAAAGCAGGATTAAATATTGATGGAGAATATGTTTCAGGTATTAGAATGTCATCATCAAGACAAGAGTTGATTTCAAATTTAAGAAATACATATAATTTAACAAATATAAAATATACATTAAGTAATGGAACGGAAACAAGTGATGGAATAGTATCAACTGGAGATAGAGTAACTATATCAGTCAATAATACATCAAAAACATATAAGATTGTTATAAAAGGTGATGTAAATGGTGATGGAAAAGTAACAGCAATAGATTATAGTCGTATTAAAGGATATTTCTTAGGAAAATATAGTTTATCTAATGAATATTTCAAGGCAGCTGATGTATCAAAAGATAATAAAATAACAGCAATAGATTATAGTCGTGTTAAAGGATACTTTTTAGGAAAATATAATATAGAACAATAGGTGATAAAATGAAAAAAATTAAATATTTAATATTATTATTAGGATTATTAATCATACCTGCATTTGATGTTCATGCATCAAGTGCAAGTATTAGTTGTAGTTCTGCAGGTACAGTGACAGTAGGTAATAGGGTTACTGTAACATTTACTGGAAATTATTCAGGAAATAATAGAGATATGCTAATGTGGAGAGCTAGTGGTGTAGAATGGACATCTTCAAAGTTAAATGCTAACTTTTCAAATTCTGCAATATCTGAAGATGGAACACTTAGTAAATCATATTCATTTACAGCAACTAATGTTGGAACAGCAACTGTTAGACTTGTAAATGTTGATGTTGCAGATGGTGATCAATTAATTGGACCTAGTGGTGTAAGTAATTCATGTACAATTAATATAGTCGCACCATCTCCAAGTTCTAATTCACATAATAGTTCATCATCAAGTTCATCGTCTTCGTCAAAAAATAACATAAATGACAAAGATTCAGATAATAGTTTAAAATCATTATCAATAGATGATCAAAAGTTAAATCCAGAATTTAATAAAGATACTTTAGAATATTCTGTAGAACTTGAAAACAATGTAGAAAAAATCAAAATAAATGCAGAAACAACTAGTTCAAAGTCATCTATAAAAGGAACAGGAGAAATAGATGTAAAAGAAGGATTAAATAAAATAGAAGTTGTAGTAACTGCAGAAAATGGTAGTACAAGAACATATATAATAAATGCAACTGTAAAAGAAAAAGACCCTATTAAAGTAAAAGTTGCTGGTAAAGAATATACAATTGTAAGAAAACTAGATGGTTTAAAAATACCTACTACTTTTACTGAAAAAGAAATAACTATAAGCAATGAAAAAATTAATGCTTGTTACAATGATAATATAAATTATACTTTAGTCGCACTTAAAGATGATAAAGGAAAAGTAAATTTCTTTATATATAATGAGAGAAAAAATATATATAGTAAATTTAATATGATATCATCTGCTGATTTAAATGTTATTGTTTTAAAATTAGAAGATAAAGATGATATTCCACATAAATATAATAAAACTGTATTTAAATATAATGAAGATAATATAAGTGGATATGCTTATGGTAATACAGATTTTAAAGTTATATATGGTATTAATACAGTAACTGGTGAAGAAGGTTTTTATCAGTATGATACAAAAGATAATACACTTCAAAGATTTTTTAATGAACAAACAACTTTATATGTTAATTTAGTTAAAAAATGTAAGTTGGCATTTATTGTACTTGGTTTAATGATAATGTTATTTACAATAATTATAATTGTTCTTTTATCAAAGAATGTTAAATTTAAGAAGAAATATTTAAAGAATAGATTAAATGAAATAGATGATCCAAATTATAATAAAATCAGATACGAAGATATAGAAGAGAATAAAGAAGAGCTGGAAGAAGAATTATCTAAAAAAGAATTAAAAAAATTAAAAAAAGAAGAAAAAAGAAAAGAAAAAAACGAAAAGACATTTTTAGATGACTAAAATGTCTTTTTTTTGTAATTTTTCGAATGTAGATTGTTTTAATTACTTTAAATATTTGATATAATTGACTTATGAATGGTAGGAGTGAGTATATGAAATATTATTTTGATAAAATGTATAAAGATAGTGCAGAAAAGTTTTATTCATTAATAAAAGATAATTTAAATAATAATAAAAAAACATTTATTGTTACAGCAAATCCAGAAACATTTTCATATGGAAAAGAAAAAGAATTTGACAAGTTACTTTTAGATAAAAATACAACTATAGTTCCAGATGGAATTGGAATAGTTAAAGCATCAAGGATGCTTGGATATGATGTTAAAGAAAGAATACCTGGTGTTGATATAGCTGTCAAATTACTAGAGTATTCAAATGAATTAAAAAAGAAAATATATTTATTTGGTGCTAAACAAGAAATAATTGATAAAATGAAAGAAGTTATAAATAGTAAATATCCAAATGTAGAGTTAGTAGGTTCATCAAATGGATACGTACAAAATAAAGATGAAGTATTTGAAGAAATAATAAAATTAAAACCTGATGTTGTTATGGTTGCTTTAGGCATACCAAATCAGGAAAAACTAATATATAAACACTTAAAAAAATTTAAAAAAGGTATTTTTATTGGTGTTGGTGGATCATTTGATGTAATAAGTGGAAGTAAGAAAAGAGCTCCTAAATTATTTGTTAAATTTAATATTGAATGGTTATATAGAATATGCAAAGAACCATCAAGATTAAAAAGATTTTGGAATAATAATGTAAAATTTATATTTAAAATACAAAAAATGAAGAAGAAGGTGAAATAATGATAAAAGTTATGACAGTATTTGGTACAAGACCAGAGGCAATAAAGATGGCCCCTCTTGTAAAGGAATTAAAAAAGAGAAAAGAAGTAGAATGCATTGTGTGCGTAACAGCACAACATAGAGAAATGTTAGATCAAGTTCTTGAAACATTTGATATAGTTCCAGATTATGATTTAAATATTATGCAAAAGGGTCAAACTCTTACAGACATTACAGTTAGAGCATTAAAAGGATTAGAAGATGTAATAAAAGAAGTAAAACCTAATATAGTACTTGTTCATGGAGATACGACAACAACTTTTGCAGGTGCTTTAGCAGCTTTTTATAATCAAACAGATATTGGACATGTTGAGGCAGGACTTAGAACATATGACAAGTATTCTCCTTATCCAGAAGAAATGAATAGACAAATGGTAAGTTCTTTATCGGATATGAATTTTGCACCAACAAAATTAAGCGCAGATAATCTAATTAAAGAAGGAAAAAAGAAAGAAAATATATTTATAACTGGAAACACTGTAATAGATGCGATGAGTACAACTATATCAGATGATTACCAAAATGAAGTATTTGATTGGGTTGGAAATGATAGAATGATTTTATTAACTGCGCATAGAAGAGAAAATATAGGTGATTCAATGAGATCTATATTTAAAGCAGTAAAAAAGATTGTTACAGAATTTCCTGATGTAAAGGTTGTATATCCAATACATAAAAATCCTGTTGTTAGAGAAATTGCTAATGAAATATTTGGTGATTGTGACAAAGTAAAGTTAATAGAGCCATTAGAGGTTTTTGATTTTCATAATTTTATGAATAAAAGTTATATAATATTAACTGATAGTGGGGGAGTACAAGAAGAAGCACCAGCCCTTGGTAAACCAGTATTAGTTTTAAGAAATACAACAGAAAGACCAGAAGGAATAGAAGCAGGTACTTTAAAATTAACAGGAACTGATGAAGAAACTATTTACGAAGAAACAAAGAAACTATTAACTAGTAAAGAAGAATATGAAGTAATGAGTAAGGCATCTAATCCTTATGGTGATGGACATGCTAGTGAACGAATTACTGATGAAATAATAAAAAGATATACATTAAAAAGAGAAAGTTAGGATGAAAAAATGAAAAAATTATCAATTTTATCTTTACATTTAAATTATGGTGGCGCAGAAAAATCAATCTGTGCTCTTGCAAATTTATTATGTGATAAATATGATGTTGAAATTGCATGTACATATAAAATTATTGATAAATCAGCATTTTATCTTAATCCAAAAATAAAAATAAAATATTTGACAGATGTAAAACCAAATAAGGATAAAATAAAAAAATATATAAAAGAAAAAAATATATTTAAACTTATTAAAGAAGTCTTTTATTCTATTAAAGTATTGTATTTAAGAAAAAAGACTATGAAGGAATATATAAAAAAAACAAATTCAGAAATTATAATTTCATCAAGATATTTATTTAATAATATATTAAGTAAATATGGTAAAAAAAATATATTAAAGATAGGATGGGAACATAATCATCCTCATGGTAATATGAAATTCGCAAATAGAGTTATTAATAGTGTTAAGAATTTAGATTATTTGGTTTTAGTTTCTAAAAATTTACAATTGTTTTATCAAGAAAAGCTTAATAATAGTAAGTGTAAATGTGTGTATATTCCAAATATTGTTGATAAAAGTAATGGTGTATCTGATTTGTTAAGTAATAATTTGGTTTCTGTTGGGAGATTATCTAAAGAAAAAGGTTTTATGGATTTATTAATTATTTTTAATAAAATATTAAAAAAATATCCAGACTATAAATTAAATATAATTGGTGATGGTGAAGAAAAGGAAAAACTAGAAAATTATATAAAAGAAAACAATCTAGAAAAAAATGTTATCATGCATGGTTTTCAAAGTAAAGATTATATAAATAATATTTTAATTGATTCAATGGTTTATCTTATGACATCTTTTACTGAGAGTTTTGGAATTGTGCTAATTGAAGCAATGAGTTATGGTATTCCTTGTGTAGCATTTTCTTCTGCTGAAGGTGCAGAAGAATTAATAGAAAATGGTAAAAATGGATATTTAATAGATGATAGAAATATTGATGAATACGTTAAAAAAGTTGAATTTTTAATGGATAATGTCAAAGAAAGAAAAAAAATGCAAAATAATTGTATTAATAAATCTAATGAATTTTTAGGTAAAAATGTTGTAAAAAAATGGCTTGAAATATTGAAAGGAGTTTAAGCATGAAAGAAAAAATAGGAAATATAATAAATTATTGCCTGATTTTTTTATTATCATTACTAATATTAATTGGAAATATAAAAAATGGTATTTTATTACTTTCAATATCAATTATTGCAATATACTTTTTTGTAAAAAAAGTTAAGATTAAAAATTTTATGTTGTTTTTAATAATCTTTTCAATTACAACAAAAATTTTGTGTATTTTGATATTGAAAACACCAATATTAGCTGATTATTGGATAATGTATGAAGCTGTACAAAATATGATAAGTAATGATTATTCATTTTTAAATAAACCTTATTTTTTGACATGGGATATCAATTATTTCATGTTTTTTATGAAGCTTTTGTATTAGGAATATTTAATAATGTAATTATTTTAAAAATATTAAATTGTGTATATTCAACAGTTATAACACTTATGATTTATTTAATAGCAAAAAAAATATCAAGTGAAAATGCTGCTAGAATTTCATCACTTTTATATTCAATTACATTATATCCACTATATTTAAATTCTGTACTTGGAAATCAACAACTTGCTTTAATGCTTATGTTAATAGGGGTATATATTTTACTATTTAAACAAAATAATTTTAAAAATTTAATTGTTGTTGGTATATTAATTGCACTTAGTAATTTGGAAAGATCAGAAGCGATAGTATATATTGTAACAATATTAGTTTATCTTTTTGTCTCAAATGAAAAATTTAAGAATATCGTGAAAAAAAGTACTATAATATTGTTTACATATTTTATTATCGTGAAGGGGAGTTCATTTATACTTATAAAATCTGGCTTTAATGATATTGGCTTTGATAATAAAAATCCATACTGGAAATTTATTACTGGATTTAGCTATGAAACGAATGGAAAATATAATTGGAATGATGAATATTTATCAAATACATCGGATTTAGAAAATTCGAAAAAAGAAGCAATTAAAAGAATAAAAGAGGTTAAAAAGTGGCCAAAATTATTCTATGAAAAAACAAAAATAATTTGGTTATATGATGATTTAGAGGAAAGTCTTAGTTCAAAAAATATGAATATATCGAATGAATTAAATCAAATAATTATTAATTATATTAAATTAATGAATTTAGTTATAATTTTGTTTGTGTTTATAGGATTATATAAAAATAAATTAAATAATGAATCAAAGTTTTTTATGATTAATGTTATTATATATTTTTGTGTGTATCTTCTTATAGAGGTACAGATAAGATATTATTTTAATCCACAAGTTTCATTATTTATATTATCATCAATTGGTATTGATAAAATATTAAAACAAATTGATAAAAAAGAAAAATCACATAATAGTTAGTAGGTGTATAAAATGAATGATATAAAGAAAAAGAAAATTTTTGATAATTTTATGCTGATATTTATATTAATACAACCTTTTCTTGATGCATTGACATGTATTCAGGTAAAATCAAATTTTCAGTTTTTATCAGTTTCAGTGATATGTAGAGGGATAGCATTTGTAACAATTTTAATATACTTAATAATTAGAAAAGATAATAGAAAAAATATATTATTCTTTATAATATATTTTTTACTAAGTATAATATATACTATGTTACTTACTAATAACAATGTAAATACCGAAATAACAAATCTTTTTCAAATATTTTATTTACCATTTTTTATTATTTTCTTTAGTAACTACGATAATGAAAAAATCAATAATGATTTGGTATTAAAATTATATTTTATTTATCTTAATTTAATTATAATTCCATATTTTTTAGGAATAGGTTATTCTGTATCAGAATTCTATAAAGAAAAAATAGGGTATCTTGGTTTATTTTATGGTGGTAATGAAATTAGTGCTATTTTAATATGTTTATTACCTATATCATTAAAAACTCTTAAAGATAAGAATCAAATAATAAAAATAATATTTATAATAGAATTATTTATGTGTACTTATCTTATTGGAACAAAGACTCTTATGCTTGGGGTATTAATTGTATTTATATATTTTATTATATATCCATATTATTTAATAATTTTTTAAGCTGTCTTAATTCATCAATAGATAATGTTATCCCCTTACCCATTTTAGCATGCTCTGGTGCCCAATCTCTTAAGTCATATTTAGCTTCTCTATTATTCCAGCTTATAAGATTTAGTTCTTTTGTCCAGCCAGTACTACTTTCTGATACTACTCCAACTTCTTCTACTATATCATATTTTATATCTGCCATTTGTATAGTCCTTCTTTCTATCATTAGTTTCTATAGTAAATAATATACCATTATTTTATAAAATTTCGAAATAATATATACTTAATAATTATAGTATAATTTTACTAAATAATAATGGTTCTGTCAATGTGGAAAGGAGTAAGAAATAATGTTGTTTCAAAATAAAGACGGTGCAGTAGTGGTACCACAGGAGGGCGTCACCCGTAAACTGATGGCAACCGGCAAGGATATGATGATGACGGAAGTGTGTGTAAAAGCACATGTGGCAACGCCGCCGCACAAGCATGTTCATGAGCAGGTAAGTTATATCGCAAAGGGTTCGTTTGACGTGAGGAAACATTTGTGGCAAACCAGGGCGATAGTATTTGGTTTCCGTCGAATGTGGAGCATGGCGTTACAGCGCGGGATGAAGATTCCATTATTATTGATATTTTCAATCCCATTCGGAAAGATTTTCTATAAATTTACAGCGGACAGCAGTATTTTGTTACCCGGTGCAAAAGCGTTTTTTGTGCCGGGCTTTTATTTTAGGGGAAGGAAATTATGACAGGGATTTTACTTGACGAACCATAGAGATTGGCATATAATAAGATAGGAAGTGGAATCATAGGAGAAATGCAATGAAAATTGGTACGTTAAAATTGAAAAATAATATCTTTGTTGCGCCAATGGCGGGCGTAACAGATGCGGCATATCGAACCATATTGCAAGAAATGGGAGCGGGAATGCTCTACACGGAGATGGTCAGTGCAAAAGCATTGTATTTTGGTGACCGGAAAACCAAGCAGCTCATGCAGGGCGGGGGTGCAGGACAGCTATGGGGCGTACAGATCTTTGGCAGC
>OLRA01000558.1_pt1 | contig 51170 bp, 50 predicted proteins | sample 1673011 | NCBI WGS metagenome assembly OLRA01 (sample SAMEA3136746, study PRJEB25190) | human gut metagenome | reverse complement strand
ATTCTGGAAGTGTCATAATAACTTCGATATGTGGCAGTTTAGATAATTTATCATCCAACTGCCCTTTATACTTTTTCTTTTTATTGAATTTGACTTCTTCAAGAATAAATTGTTCTTCGTCTGGATTTGCTTCTGCTTCTGCCTCATCAAAAAGAGAAAGCTGCTCAAAACCAAGTGACTTTGATGTTTCACTTTTTGTTCCAAACAGCTTGCGCTTTAAATATTCATTTTCTTCCTTTAGATTCTTGTTTTCTTTTTGGATTTCTTCCAATGTCTTTGATAGTGCTACAACTGCTGACTGCATCTGTAGATATAATTCTTTGTAGTCGATACCTGCATTTTCAATCATTCGAAGCACTCCTTAACTGTCTATATTATACCATATTTAATACAAAATATCCTTAATATAAAGCTAAATAGCACATCTTTTATTACTCTTTTTTATTGTTCGTGGCTGCTCTATTTTAAGTCCTTCTAAAAGCCATCTGAACTGCTGATCTGTTATTTTCATTACTTCATCTTTATTTCTTGGCCATACGAATTTTCCATTTTCAAGGCGCTTATACAAAAGCACGAATCCGTCACCTTCCCAGTACAAGACTTTCATTTTTGTACTGCTCCTTCCGCAGAAGAGAAACAATGAGTTCGAAAATGGATCCAGTTTGAAATTCTGCTGTACGATAGCTGCAAGTCCATCAATTGACTTTCTCATATCTGTATATCCACAGGCAATATAGATATGTTCTGCTTTAGAAATATCACCTAACATATTTATTCAACAGCTCCCGGATCATCCATTCAGGACAATTAGAATTGATCTCTATTTTTGTGTTTCCTTGACAAATCGTCATTACTGAAGAAGGTATGCATACAGGAGTAGATTGAGGAGCCTGTATTTCTACAATATCATTTGATTCAGGTACCAGAGGCAGTACATTATTTCTTTTTTTGTATGGAATCTGTTCAATCGCCATCTTTCTTAGTTTTGCCAGATAATAGTAATAACTTTTAATACTAACGTTATTCTGTTCGCACCATTCTTCGTTTGATAGATCACTATTTATACATTCACGAATGATTGCCAGCCACTTTTCCGCCTTCAGTCTCTGCTTGGGCGTTAAATCCTCTAATTTCATCTAATCATCTCCAATCATTTTATAGAGTTTTTAGACTGTACTCTAGAAACTCTAATTTTCTATATAATTGTTGATTTTTTTGAAATGATTTTCAATCCAGCATATTACTTGGCGCTTACGATTGAAGCTGGCTTTATATCGGATGATTCGGATTTATATTATCTTAAAAATCATACTGACAATATTGCCACAGCCATTGCCGTAGGCATCAAAAAAAGTCTGAATGAATAATCAGACTCTTTATTTTGCAAATTGAGCATTATACAATCTTGCATAAACTCCATTCATATTCAATAATTCTTCATGTGTGCCTTGTTCAACGATATCTCCATGTTCAAGCACCAAAATCTTATCTGCATTAATGATTGTAGATAAACGGTGTGCAATCACAAAACATGTGCGATTTTCCATGACACGATCCATTGCACCTTGAAGACGTCTTTCAAGTCTTGTATCTACACTACTCGTAGCTTCATCTAGAATCAAGACTTCTGGATTCTTTATAAGAGCACGTGCAATCGTTAATAATTGTTTTTCACCTTGAGAAATATTGCTACCCTCTTCATTGATCAAAGTATCATAGCCATCGGTTAAAGTACGTATAAAGTGATGAACATTAGCTTGTTTTGCAGCTTCCACAATTTCATTTTTTAATACTTTTTCATTTCCATACGCAATATTTTGTTCAATACTTCCCTCAAACAACCACGTATCTTGTAGAACCAACGCAAAAAGTTTTCTTAAATCATGATATGACAATTCTCGAATATCAATACCATTAATTTTAATACTTCCACCCTTTACGTCATAGAACCGTAGTAATAAGTTTGTCAATGTTGTCTTACCTGCTCCTGTAGGACCTACAATAGCGATGGTTTGACCTTGATGTACATCAATATTAACATCCTTCATTAATAGATTATCATCATATCCAAATTGTACATGATCAAATTCAATCGTGCGAACTTCATCAATTTGACATTTGGATATAACATCCTCTTCAATTGGTTGATTTAAGAAAGTAAATAAACGTGACATGGCACTAAAGGCAGATTGTACTGCACTTGATAATTGAGATATTTGAGAAATCGGATCGTTGATTTGCCAAATATAACGAATAAAAGCTTGTAGTTGCCCTAATGCGATAGTTCCATTTAGTACTTGAAGACAACCAACAAGGCTTGCACAACCAATACTTAAATAGGTAATCAAAGAACATAATGGATTGATCAAGCTTGATACAAACTGCGCCTTAAAGCTTGATATACGCATTCTTTCATTATCTTTTTGAAATCTTTCTAAAGCATGTTCTTGTTGATTATAAGAAAGAATCTCACTATATCCATCATACAATTCATTGATGGTACCATTCAAATCGGCTAATGTATTTTGTTGATCATCAAATAGAGGCTGTGATTTCTTAACTACAAATTTTGATAAAAGCGCAATAACAGGTAATGCCACTAGAATAATACACGTCATTAGCACATTGATTCTTAGCATCATGAATAGCACAAAAGTAAATGTACATATAGCCGAAATCACTCGTGATAAAGTTTGTTGCAACGCATTCGATAATGTATCCACATCATTTGTGATACGTGATAATAACTCTCCCGTTTTTTCTTGATCAAAATAAGATACAGGCAAATGATGAATTTTATTCTCAATCGCATTACGAACATCAAACATCGTCTTCTGAATCGCATCCGTCATAAAAACAGCCATTAAAAATTGAGATATTGTCTTCACAATATAGATGGAAAATAAGATACATAAGATATGTACAACTTTATCTACCTGAATTGGTTGATGCGCTGAAATATCTGCAGCTAATTGCGTAGTAATCATACCTTCTACAGTTGGATTTAAGGCAAAAGTCACTTGGGCTGTAATAACCATTAAAATTCCAAATAACAATTTAAAACGATACGGCTTTATAAACACAAACAGATGAGATAGACATTCAGTAAACTTCATTTTCTTAGTTTCTTTCATAATCATCCAACTCCTTTTGTGTTAATTGTGAATGAGCAATCTCTTGATACACACTACAATCCTTTAACAATTGTGCATGTGTTCCCATTCCAATAATCTGACCTTCATCCAAAACAATGATCATATCCGAATCCATAATGGTAGAAATTCTTTGGGCAACCACAAAGAAAATCGCATTCTTTACTTCAGGTTTTAATGCCTTTCTTAATGTTGCATCCGTTTTAAAATCTAAAGCACTAAAACTATCATCATAAATATAAAGGGACGGCTTTTTTAAGATAACACGAGCAATCGATAACCTTTGTTTCTGACCACCCGAAATATTTGTTCCATCCTCTGCAATTTCATCTTCATACCCGTGCTCTCTTGTCGAAATAAACTCGCTGGCTTGCGCAACCGTTGCTGCATGAACCATCTCTTCAACACTAGCCTCAGGCTTACCAAAACAAATATTCGATTGAATACTTCCCTTAAACATATGTGCCTTTTGTGCAACATATCCAATTTGGGTACGTAAACTCTCTAAATTATATTTACGAATATCAACACCATTGATTTCAATCAATCCACGACTTACATCATAAAATCGATTCATTAATTTGACTAATGTACTCTTACCAGATCCTGTACTTCCAATCACGGCAATCTTTTGTCCTTTATGACATGAAAAATCAATGTTCTTTAAAACGGCTTCTTCTCCATTTGGATAAGAAAAACTGACATCTTTAAAACTCAATGTTTGAATTGAATCCAATTGAATAGAATTTTCATCATTGATAATACTTGGCTTTGTATCCAACACGTCCATAATACGCTTAGCCGATACATTCGCTCTAGGATACATCATAAACACCATACAGAAAATCAATACAGACATCATAACGTGGAATAAGTATTCTACAAAGGCCACTACATTTCCTAAGGTAATCGCATTCGAATTTAGTAAAGTACAACTTAAATAATATACGATCACCGTTGCGATATTCATCAAAAAGAAAAAAGATGGTTCCGTACAAGACATCAATTTAAATAGTTTTGCGCTTTGATCTCGATAGAAATCATTTTCATTAGAGAAACGTTTCTTTTCATACTCTTGTTTATTAAAAGAACGAATAACACGAATTCCCGTAATATTTTCACGCAAAATTTGATTAATGTGGTCAATCGACTTTTGTTGGTTCTCACTCAATGGTTCACTTACTTTGGCAACAATGATCACGCCCAAAATAACAACAGGAATCGTAGCTAAGACTACATAAGATAGTTCTAAAGAGATTTTTAAAATTAACATAACCGAAACACACATCATAACCGGTGTTAATAATGCAGATTTTAAAATCACATTTAAAAATAACATAATTTGATAGGCATCATTATTTGTACGTGTAATCATACTGGATACACCAAACTTTTCCATTTCAGCAGCCGAGAATGCTTGTGCATGTTCAAAAACGTCATTACGAATATCACGCGTAATATTTGTCGATATTTTTGAGCAGCAATAGCCAAGTAGCACAACCCCACTTACACCAATCACACTAATGAATGCCATCAACCCAAAACGACTATATAAATAAGTTGTGTCTTGTGTTTCAATACCATGATCAATCATATCTGAAATGATAGTTGGAATTCCAAGTTCAACAAGGGCAAAACCAAATACGCTTATAAAATCCAATAAGAACCATTTTTTATATTTCATTAAATATTTCCATATAAGCTTCATAAATTCCCCCTACAAAATAAAAGGGGTTCAATAGAACCCCCGAATCAATTATTCACCTAATTTAGTTTTAACTGTTTCTAAAACTTCATCAGCAGTGTCTTTATTTAAGCATTCTTGAGCTAATCCTTGCATTTCTTCATAGCTTAAAGATTTAACAACCTTACGAGCCTTTAAGATTTGAGTAGCACTCATTGAGAATTCGTCAAGACCTAAACCTAAAAGAATAGGAACTGCATGTGGTTCACCAGCCATAGCCCCACACATTCCAACCCATTTACCATGTTCGTGAGCACCTTTGATTGTGTTAGCAACTAAACGTAATACACTTGGGTTGTATGGTTGATACAAGTATGAAACGTGTTCAGACATACGGTCAGCAGCCATAGAGTATTGGATCAAGTCATTTGTACCAATTGAGAAGAAGTCTGCATATTTAGCAAATTGATCAGCAAGAACTGCAGCAGCAGGAATTTCAACCATCATACCTACTTCAATGTTGTCACTAACTGCAACACCTTCAGCAACTAATTCAGCCTTAACTTCTTCAAAAATTGCCTTCGCATCACAGAATTCTTTAACTGTAGCAATCATTGGGAACATGATGCAAAGTCTTCCATACACGGATGCACGGCATAATGCACGTAATTGAGTTTTGAAGATATCTGTTTCTTTTAAGCAAAGACGGATTGCACGGTATCCTAAGAATGGGTTCATTTCTTGAGGGAACTCATAGTAAGATAAGTGTTTATCTCCACCAATGTCTAATGTACGTACAACAACTTTTTTACCTTGCATACCTTCTAATACTTGTTTGTATGCTTCAAATTGTTCGTCTTCTGTTGGGAAGTGATCTGAATCCATGTATAAGAATTCTGTACGGAACAATCCGACACCTTCACCACCATTAGTCAATACACCTTCAACATCTTTGAATCCACCGATGTTACCAGCAAGTTCAACTTCGTGTCCATCTTTGGTTACTGATTTTTCGTTTTTCAATACTTTTAATTCTTCTTTTTCTTTTAAGAATGCTTCAGCCTTAGCTTCATATTTAGCAATTGTTGCTTCATCAGGATTGATTTCAACAACACCATCTAATGCATCTAATGCTAAAGTATCACCAGTTTTACATGCATCACATACACCTGGGCATCCTACAACTGCAGGGATTTCCAATGAGTTAGCCATGATAGCTGAGTGAGATGTTTTACCACCGATTTCAGTAGCGAAACCTTTAACAAATTCATTTAACTGAGCTGTATCACTTGGAGTCAAGTCGTGAGCAACGATGATTGAATCTTCTGCAATGCTTGTTAAATCAGGAATTGTTAATCCTAATAAGTTACATTTTAAACGGAAAGTAACGTCTTTGATGTCAGCTGCTCTTTCACGGAAATAATCATTATCCATGCTTTCGAACATTTCAACCATTTGGTTAGCTACTTGCTCAGTTGCATATTCAGCATTTACACAATCATTTTCGATCATAGCTTTAATTTGAGCAGCTAATTCAGGGTCACCAGCCATCATCAAGTGGGCATCGAATACAGCTAATTCTTCTTCGCTTAAACGCTTAGCTGCTCTTTCTTTTACTCCTTCGATATCCTTTTTAGTTTTTTCTAGAGCATCTTCGAATTTTTTAACTTCTTCTTCAGCTACTCCTGCTTTTTTTTCAATAACAACTTTTGGTGTTTCCAATTTGTAAACTTTAGCTACAGATACACCAGCACTTGCTGCTATCCCTTTTAACATGATAAATTCCTCCTAAAACAAGCGAAAAACGCTTTCATTTACGACTTAAATTTTATCACTTTTTTTTCAAAGATACAAGAAAAGCAGACATTTGCATGCCTGCTAATTTAGCCCCTCAAATTGAAGCTTATAATATTTCGCATAAGTACCATTTAATTTCATCAATTCATCATGCGTTCCACGTTCATGCATACCTGTCGCATCAATTACGACAATCTCATCTGCATTACGAATCGTAGATAAACGATGGGCAATCGTAATACAAGTACGATTCTTGCTTAAATCTTCTAAACTTTTTTGAATGATTCTCTCACTCTCATTATCCAAAGCACTTGTTGCTTCATCTAAAATCAAGATTTTAGGATTTTTTAAGAATACACGTGCAATCGAGATACGTTGTTTTTGTCCACCAGATAAACGTGTTCCTCTTTCCCCACAGAACGTATTATATCCTTCTGGTAAAGACATAATAAAATCATGGATATTCGCTTTTTTAGCCGCTTCCACAATATCTGAATGACTTGCACCAGGTCTTCCATAAGCGATATTTTGTTCAATTGTTCCGGTAAACAAATATACATCTTGTTGTACTAAACCAATGTTTGAACGAAGAGATTTTAAAGTTACATCTTTAATATTTTGACCATCAATACAAATAGAACCGTTTGTGACATCATAAAAGCGAGACAATAACGAACAAAGTGTAGTCTTACCAGAACCACTTGGTCCCACTAAGGCAATCTTTTCACCGGCCTTGATATGTAAATTTACATCATCAATAACCTTTTCATTCTCATTATATTGGAAAGACACATGATCATAATCAATATTTCCAGAAACATTTTCTAAATCCTTGGCATTTTTAGAATCTTGAATTTCAGGAACTTCATTCATAACCTCTTCAAAACGTCTAAATCCAGAGAATCCTTTTTGGAACATCTCCGTAAATTCAACCAACACTTCAATTGGAGAAACAAAGACATTGATATATAAGGCAAACGTAGCTAACACAATTGGATTTAAATCGCCATTAGCGATAAACAGCCCACCAAATACAATGATTGTGACATATAAAAGTCCTTGGAAGAAATTATTTCCACCTTGAAAAGTACCCATAACACGATAATTGTCTTTTTTAGATTCCAAAAATTCCATGTTTGAATGATTGAATTTATCAATTTCAATATCTTCATTCGCAAAAGATTGTACAACACGAATACCACCCAAAGAATCTTGAAGACTTGCATTCACACTACCAATCTTCTTTCTGTTTTCCATAAAGGTTCTTCGCATCTTTTTATTTTGAGAATAACTAAACACCATCATCACAACTGTCACTGCCAAAAGAATCAATGCCAATGGCCAATAAATCGTAGCCAAAATAATGAAAGATCCGACAATTTTGAATAATGAAATAAATAAGTTTTCAGGACCATGATGTGCAAACTCACAAATATCAAATAAGTCTGAAACAACACGAGACATCATAACCCCTGTATTGTGTTTATCATAATAGGAGAAAGATAAACGTTGATATTGATTGAATAAGTCTTGACGCATATCACTTTCCATGTTGGCTCCCATCACATGGCCTTGACAACTCACGTAATAACGACACAATGCACGTATCACATACATAACGAGCAAACCTATTCCTAATACGAAAACTCCTTTTAAAATTTCATTGGATGACTTCAAAAAAAATTGTCCTGTACAATAACTTAGAATCAAAGGAAAAGATAGATCAACAATACACATGATGAGTGCACAAAATAGATCCATAAAGAAAATCCCTTTATATGGTTTATAATATTGTAAAAATCGTTTAAATGTACTCATATATACCCTCCTGATTTCTGTATTATACACAAAATTTATTGAATTTTCCAAAGGAATGCTAAAATAAAATAAGAATGGAGAATGGATTATGATTAAAATTTTATTTTTTGATATTGATGGAACACTTTTAGAACTTGGCAAGAAGGAAATGCACCAAGAACTAGTTGATGCATTAAACTTAGTTAAGCAAAAAGGCATCAAAATCATTTTAGCGACGGGAAGGCCACCATTTGTCGTTCCTAAATTTCATGGCATCGAATTTGATGCAGTACTTTCTTTTAATGGCTCCTATTGTTTCACCAAAAATGAATTGATTTACAAGAATCCCATGGATAAAAAAGATATTGAAACATTCGTCGAAAACGCAAAAAGACTAAATAAAGCAGTTACTCTAGCTGGAACCAATAAGATGGGATGTAATTTTGATGATGAAATCTTAGAAGAATATTTCATAATTGCCAACCAACATGTTCATGTACTTGATGAATTTAATAGTTTTATGGAAGAAGAAGTTTATCAAATGATGGTTGCCACTACAGAAGATCAAGATGAGTTGATTCTAGAAAACACAACTACATTAAAAGTGGCTCGCTGGTGGAATAGAGCTTGTGATATCATTCCTTGTAATGGTGGAAAAGATATTGGTATTCAAAAGATATTGGATTACTTCAATTTCAACAAAGAGGAAGCCATGGCCTTTGGCGATGGAGGAAATGATATTTCGATGTTGAAATATGTTGGTACCGGTGTTGCGATGTGTAATGCCAAAGACAATGTAAAAGCAATAGCTGACTACATTACAGATTCTGTACAAGAAGATGGAATAGTCAGTGCACTAAAACATTTTGAAATCCTATAGAAAAAGACAGCCCTTTTTTGCTGTCTTTTTACGTATGTCCTATTCTTTCTCTTTTTTGCTCTCTTCAATCACTCTTGAAGCATAAGGTTCTGGCACTGGATCATATCGGTCCATTTCCATTGTATAAGTACCTAAACCAGTTGTCATACTTCTTAATTCAACACAATATCTAGACATATTTGCCATTGGAACTTGTACATCGATTTCTTGATCTGAATCAACTGGAGTCATACCCATGATTGAACCTCTACGTTTATTCAAATCACCAATTACAGCTCCTGTAAATTCATCTGGAACACGAATCTTAACATTCATGATTGGTTCTAATAAAATTGGACGAACTTTTGTCATCGCATCTTTATAAGCTAAGTGTGCCGCCATCTTAAATGCCATTTCACTTGAGTCAACATCATGATATTTACCATCTAACAATGTTGTCTTCACATTTACCATCTTATATCCTGCTAAAGGACCTTTTTGGCAGCATTCACGAAGTCCAGTTTCTACAGCTGGGAAATATTGTTTTGGAACAGCTCCACCAAATACTTTTTCTGCAAATACCATTTCTTCTTCATCTGGATTTGGACTAAATTCTACAAATACATGTCCAAATTGACCATGTCCACCAGATTGTTTTTTATGACGACCTTCACCAACAGCTGTCTTTGTGATTGTTTCACGATATGTAATTTTTGGATCACTTAAAACAACTTCAGCTTTAAATTTAGAATTTAATTTATTTACAATAACATCTAAGTGTTGATCACCCACACCATATATCACTGTTTCTTTTGTTTCTGGATTGTTTACAACTTTAAATGTTGGATCTTCTTCCTGTAAACGAGCAAGTCCATTTGATAAACGATCCTCGTCATTTTTAGTCTTAGGCACAACAGCTTGTCCATACATCGGTGTATCGAATGTGATTGGATCTGCCATCAACAATTTGCCTTTATCACACAATGTATCGTTTGTTCTAGTATTTTGTAATTTCACTAAAGCACCAATATCTCCAGTAAACAATTTACCAGCCGCTGTCTGGTGTTTACCTTTAACGATATAGATTTGACTGATTTTTTCAGGTTTACCATTATTGGCATTCACAACTGTACTATCAGCTGCAAGTACACCACTCAATACTTTTACATAACTGATTCTTCCAACAAATGGGTCCATAATCGTTTTAAATACTTGTGCTGTTAAAACTTCTGTTTCACTTGTCAACAATTCAACTTTAACACCATTTGGAGTTGTAGCTGTGTACATACCTCTTTCTGAGTATGTTGGGAAATAATCTACGATTAAATCCATCAAACGTTGGATACCAATTGAATTGACTGCACTACCAGAATATACTGGACAAATTTCTCCATTACGTACACCAATACGCACACCACGTTTTAATTCAGCATCACTAAATTCTTCACCAGAGAAGAATTTTTCCATTAATTCATCATCACCCATCGCTACCGCTTCAGCAATCTGATCTTTATAAAGAGCTACTTCTTCTTGCATAGATTCAGGCACTGGGCATGCTTTATCAGCTAATTCCGGACTATAATACCAGGCTTTATTCTTAATGATATTTACAGAACCAACGATTTTTCCATCTTCAACGATAGGCACTTCAAACGGAATAACACTCTTACCAAATTCTTCACGCAATGCTTGATAACTTGCATCAAAACTTGTGTGTTCTTCATCTAACTTATTGATAAAGAAAATTGTAGGCTTCTTTTCAGCTATAGCTTGTTTATAAGCCAATTTAGTTCCTGATTGTAAAGGATCTTTGGCATTAACTACGATTAAACTTGAATCACCTACCGCAAAACCACCTTGTTTTTCACCAACAAAGTCTAAATAACCTGGTGTGTCAATGAAATTAATTTTACTATCTTCCCATTCAATTGGAACAATTGTTGTATAAACAGATATTCCACGACGAATTTCTTCAGCATCGAAATCAATCATTGAACTTCCTTCTGTTGTTTTACCAAAACGATCTGTTGCCTTTGTATAATATAACATAGCTTCTAGAACACTTGTTTTTCCAGCTCCACTATGTCCGATCACGCTTACGTTACGTACTTCAAAACTCTGATAATCTCTCATACGCTTAACCTCATCTTAAGATTGGCTCTAATTGAGCTCTACAGTGTTCACGAACATAATCTAATGCAACGCGACCTTGCTTATCTGTCATATCTTTATCAGCACCATATGCCAATAATTTTTCTACTAAACTTGGATATCCTCCATAAGCTGCACGCATCAATGCAGTTACACCATTATTATCAAATAAGTTTACGTCTGCATTTCTTTCAAGTAATAAGTGAATTGTGTCACGCTTAAACGCAATACAAGCTTCCATTAAAGCACTACGACCTACTTCATCTTGATCATTGATTTTTGCCCCAGCATCTAATAATACTTCAACACAACGATCTTGTCCTAATAAGCAAGCACGCATTAAAGCTGTACGTCCTCTGTCATCTTTGGCATTTACATCTGCACCTGCGTCAATCAAAGCCTTTAAGATTGTTTTATTGCCTTTTTTTGCAGCTGTCATTAAAGCTGTTTTCCCTTTATTATCTGAAATATTCACGTCAGCCCCATTATCAAGTAAAACCTGCACAACATCTTTACGGTCACGCTTACTTGCACGCATCAATGCAGTTCGGCCATCACCATTTTGATAGTTTACATCCGCTCCTGCTTTGATTTGAGAACAAACCATTGGGAAATCTCCATTTGCACATGCATCCCAAAATACCTTATTAAAATTCTGATCCATTTCAACCATCCTCCTCATCATTATTGCTCTTGAAATCACAGAAAAACTGGAATGATAGTTCACCCCAGTTTACATATGTACAAAGAAAAGATTGAAATTTTTGTTTACTTTTACGCCTTGAACTTGATTCATCTCAATCACTCCTTTGTTTAACTGATTCCATTCTAACAAAGAAAATATTTAGTGCAAATCAAGTACCAACTTGGACAAAAAACCTACCAATTATGCCTTTTCACAAAATAATTCGATAGATTCATGAAGCGATCCTTCAATAAAAGCCACTCGAATTGGAAATACAGGTTCTGTTTTCATATCTACATTTTTAGGGTCCACACTCACTTTATAGCCAGCATTACGAACTCTTTCGACAATTTCATCCACATCATCCGTGCTAAGCGCAAAATGACGAATACATCCTTCACCGACAGGTTTTGTGCCATCCAAAAATATCTCAATACAACTATTAAAACAATCCAAATGAATGCCTGTATCCCACTTTCTCAATATGGGAAGTACTTATAATTCATGATAGAAACAAATCATTTCATCCTATTATTCTTGCGTCTCACATTTAAATGCGACAGGGTGAATTGCCTTAATCATGATTTCTTCTTTCTAACAAACTAAATGTCACTTGTCCTTTTTCTCTTTGGACATCCGTACAAACAACACGTACACGCATTCCCATTTGGAACACTTTACCATGTGTCTGTCCCTTTAAAGTCATTGTATCTTCATCATAATCGTAGAAGTCATTTGATAGAGTATGAACTGGAACAAGGCCTTCCACTGTATTATCCATTTCTACAAAGAAACCAAAACTCATCACACCAACAATAGTTCCTTCAAAAACTTGACCAATTCTTTTTTCCATGAACTGTGCCTTCTTATAGTCATTCACCATTCTTTCCATCATGATTGCATCTCTTTCTTTTTCAGAAATATGGAAAGCCTGTTTTTCGATTTTCTTTTCATCATTTGAGGGTGTACGCTTTTGTTCATGAAAACAATACGCATGCAGCATACGGTGTACAACTAAGTCTGAATAACGACGAATTGGACTTGTAAAATGACAATACTCTTCAAGTGCCAAACCAAAATGTCCTAAACAATGCGCATCATAACGCGCCTTTTGCATAGAACGCAAAGCAACCATAGACAAGACTTCATATGCATTTTCATCTTGAATCGATTCTAAGAATTTTTGGATTTGGCTAGCATTTACTTCATCTGGATAGAAATCAAATGGAATACGTAAAGAATTCGCAACGGTACAGATTGTCGCAACTTTTTTAGGATCTGGATTTTCATGCACACGATACATGCTTGGAATTTTATTCACATGCATATGGTGAGCCACACAAACATTGGCTAAGATCATACATTCTTCAATCATTTGTTCGGCAAAACCACGCTCTAAAACTGTTACATCTACAGGATAGCCATTTTTATCCATAATGATCTTTGCTTCTTTGGTATTAAAATCAATACATCCACGATTGTGTGACTGTTTCTTTAATAATTTAGCCAAAGACTCTAAAGTAAACAATAATCCTTTAACTTCTGAATACTCTTCTAATATAGTTTCATCTCCTGCTAAACACGCATTCACTTTTTTATAAGTACAGCGCTTGTCGGAATGAATCACACTCGGGAAGACATTATATGTTAATAGATTTCCCCTCTCATCCACTTGCATAGCACAAGTAATCGTTAAACGGTCTACATTTGGATTTAATGAACAAATACCGTTACTCAAATCAAATGGAAGCATAGGCACAACTCGATCACAAACATATATAGAGTTTCCTCGTAAATAGGCTTCTTGATCAAGGGCACTATTTTCTTTTACATAATGTGAAACATCGGCAATATGTACATACAATAAATATCCCTTTTCATTTTTCACAATCGAAATCGCATCATCAAAATCCTTGGCGTCATCCCCATCAATTGTGACAGTTAATAGATTTCTTAAATCTTTACGATTTTCAAGTTCATCCTTTTGTACTTTTGTCGGGATTCTTTTACACTCTTTTACAATTTTCCCATTAAATACCTGACGAACCTGGTTGCTTGTAAGCATAGCACTAATATCTACGCCAGCATCGTCTGGATGTCCTAAGACTTGGATGATCCTTACTTCTAAAGGATCTGTATACTTCACAATTTGACATACAACTTTTGTACGTTTTTTAAAACTAAATTCTTTTTCATTGACTACACGAATTGAACAGTGTAAATCTAAATCGCTATAGAAGAATGCTTTCTTCTTTTTAACAATCATAACTCCTGTAATATTTGTCAATCCATGATTAAACACTTTAATTAAAGACGGTTCTGGCTTTAAGCGCACTAAAACTTCATCTTTATCAAAAATCTTCATCTTTTTATTTTTAGGAACATATACCTTATTATTTTCATTGAAAACAGCAATTTCATATCTGGAAATATCTTTTGCACTTCCAGCCATAAAATGTATATCATCAATCAAATATAGACTTGTATGATCGTTATAAATTAATTTTTCATCTTCTAATTCATTTAAAGACTTCACCATTTCTGTAAATTCTTTACTTGATTTAGGTCTTACTATTTTTTCTAAATCGCGTATTTTACATTCTTTTTTTTCTTCTAAATATTGAATGATCTTTTCTTTCATTTTTTCCTCCTTTAAAACAGAAAAAAGACCTTAACGGTCTTTTAATTACACAATCTGCAATGCGATCACAATCGCAAAGAACAAAATTCCACAAATCAAAGTTAAACGAGAGATAACTTTTTCAGGGCCTCTTTCTTTTTGTACCGCAAACAAGTTCAAATCTCCACTTCCTGTAAAGGCAGCAGACAACCCGTCTGATTTACCACTTTGTAATAATGTCAATATAATAATAACACCAGATAATGTCATTAAAACCACGTTTAATATATCTTTCATTTTTTCATCACACCTTCTACGATATTTCGATTATACCAATAATTCAATAAAAATACTAGTCAAAATTATAGTCTACTAAATCCATCAACGTATTCACTACATGAGTTGGATATATTTTTAGTCGTTCAATATCTTCCTTGTTGTGAACCCCCGTCTGTACAAGCACAGTTTCAATATTTTGTTCATACCCAAGTTTAATATCCGTTTCAAGATTATCACCAATCAATATGATTTCATCTTCTTTTAAGCCAAAATATTCTAAACACAAATCAAGAATCGCTCGATTAGGCTTACCAATACGAGGGGATTTTTGATTGGCTGCATATTCAAACATATCTACGACACTGCCATTACCAACTTCAAATCCACCTGGTTTTGCTAAAATACGATCATTATTTGTACCAATAATTTTGGCTCCATTTAAAATCAAAGATAGAGCTTTTGAGTAAGATGCATATGTGGCATCTTTATCCAATCCTATAAAGACAAAATCTGGATTTTCATCATCAATAATAAAACCTTCTTGATTCAATGCATCTTTCATACCTTGTTTTCCAATGTAATAAGCTTTATTCCCTTCATAATGTTTCTTAACATATTGGCTAGCTGCCATGGCACTATTATAAAACATCTCTGGCTTAATATTTGTATATCCCATCTCTTCCATATGCTTTACATTTTCTTGTGGGGTACGCATCGAGTTGTTTGTCAAAAAAATAAATGGAATGTCCTTTTGGATACAATAATCTAAAAATTGATGAGCACTTTCAATGATCTGCGTCCCACGATACATTGTGCCATCTAAGTCAAATACTAAAGTTTTCATAATTCACCTAAAAAAGAAAGTCTTAGTCGACTTTCTTTAGATCCATATATGGAATTTCTGTTGGTGTTTCACGACCAAATAAGATTAATAGAACTGTAGCTTCTTTCTTTTCTTCGTCCATAGCTTCAATAACACCTTCGGAGTTTTTGAAAGCTCCATTTGTGATTTCTACACGGTCTCCCACTTCAAAATCAACTTGAACATTTACATCCTGACGTCCTAGACGACGTAATACAGCATCAACTTCTTCTTGAGCTACTGGGAATGGTTTAGCACCCTTTCCACTTGATCCGATAAATCCAGTTACACCTGGAGTGTTACGTACAACATACCAAGCTTCATCTGTCATGATCATTTGTACTAATAAATAACCAGAGAATAGATTGTGTGTTTTTTCTACTGGTTTACCATTTTTATATTCAATTTCTTTTTCTTCAGCAACGACGATCTGGAACAAAGAATCTTCAAGACCCATAGTTTTTACACGACGTTCCAAGTTTTCTTTTACACGATTTTCTTGACCTGCATATGTATTTACTACATACCATTCTTTTTTTAACTCTGACATACTTTCCTCCCTATGCGCCTACGATCATTTTCACTAGACCGCTTGATAAAAACTCACAAACAAAGAAATACAAACCAAATAATACTGTAAATACGATTACCAAACCACTTGATGACATTAATTCTTTAAATGTTGGCCATTTAACAGTTTTTAATTCTTTGAACACTTTTGATGGTGAATATGTTCTTTCTTTTTTTTCTTTACTCATATGGATTCCTCACTTTGTTTCCTTATGCAAAGTATGCTTGCCACACTTTGGACAATACTTTTTAATTTCAAGACGTTGCGTGTTGGTCTTCTTATTTTTTTGGGTCGTATAATTTCTTGATAAACACTCTGTACACGTCAAAACAACTTTATCTGCCAATTCCTTCACGCTCCTTAACTCAATAAATGTACCATTTTATCCAGTCAACTGTCAATTGTCGTATACCACTTTTTTACCTTTTCAAACATAAAACTTACCTTCGAGGCGCTTAAGCCAAGTTCTTCCGCTATATTTTTTAAAGTATAGCCTTCCATTCGATAGTCGATGATCTGTACATAATCTTTACCAAAAACTCTGTTGATACGATTTTTTGTATATTCCCACATGAGTTTATCTAAAACAATATCATGAACTTCTAATGAATCGAGCATGTTCACATCACCATAGTATAGTTTTGTATCCTCACGAATTCTTTGGTCTAAACTAATACAGGTTTGATTTAAGTAACACTGCTTTCTTATGCTATGACGCAAAATATCATAGGCCTTATTTTTAGCACAACGCCTGTAAAATCCTGAAAACGAAAGTGCGCGATCCATTCGATATTCAAATATACAATGATACAACAATAAATCGGCATGACGATAGAATTCTTCTTTTTCGCAAAGAATTGTGTTTGTCTTTCGTACAAAGACATCCGCCCATATGTCCGTCACCATAGGTCTATAGTATTGAATCAAATTTTTCATTTCCGTAAAATCATTCATTTGAATCATGTATATACATTCATATATATTCATTTTTATCACCTAAATCCATTATAACGAGGCAATGTGAAAAAGACATTAAAAAAGCCGATTTTATAAAAAATCGACTTTTTTGATTGGATTTCTTTGATTGTATACCTCATACATCAAGACTGCTGCTGCAACACTCGCATTTAATGAAGTGATACTTCCGACCATTGGTAGATACACCATATAGTCACATTGTTTCTTTACAAGATTTGAAATACCCTGACCTTCAGATCCTATAACCAATACAGTTGGTGAATCATACATACCTTCACGATATTCTCTTGCATCCTTCATATCTGTACCAACAACCCAATATCCTTCTTGTTTCAAGTTTCTTAATGTCTGCGATAAATTCGTCACAATCGAAACAGGTACAGTATAAGCAGCTCCTGTACTTGCCTTAACAACCGATGGGGTTAATCCACAACTATTGTGTTTCGTCAAGATGACACCATCAACACCCGTACAATCACAAGTTCTTAAAATGGCACCTACATTATGTGGATCTTGAATACCGTCCAAAGCCACTAATAAGCCTGGCTTTTTAGCTCGTCTAACTAATTCTTCAATACTATATGTTTCAATTTCACTTACTTTTAGCGCAACTCCATTATGATGTGTCGAATTAGCAATTTTATCTAATTTTGCACGATTACAATATTCTACCTTTAAATTTGATTTTTGAATCGATTTTAAAAGCTTTGCGTCTTTCAACCCCTGAAGTACATATACTGTTTCGATTGAATCCGGATCATTTCGAAGTGTAGAATACACATTTTTTCCATATACGATCATAGACTGTCCCCTATCTCAATTATTCTATCTAGACAAACCTTAAGTCTATCCTGATGTCCATATAAATATAAATATCCCAACATAGATTCTAATGCGGTTGCTTCTAAGTATGTTTTGTATGTCGCATTTTTAGCCTTTGAATGAATCGTCGCATTTCTTCCACGTGCAAGAATCGTTTTCTCTTCCTCGGTAAAGAAATCTTCATCCATCATTATATTCAACATAACAGATTGCCCTTTAGCACTACAAATTACAGCGTTTTTCTGCTGAAGAACATGGGCCTTGCGATACCCTAAACTTAGAAGGTGTTTGCGCACAGCCAAAGACATAACGGCATCACCAATCCATGCTAGACTTGTCGCATTTTCCGTTACTATTTCCATTACAGAATTCCTTTTTCAATCAATGCAGCACGAAGTGAATCCGCTGTTTCAAAATCTTTTTCTTTAACTGCACTTCTCCAGTTTTGATACATTTCTTTATCTTCTTCACTCATTGTGATCTTATCAAATTCAATACCTAAAATATAAAGCATCTTTTCTAATGTATGTACTAATACAGCTAAATTTTCAACATCGATTTCTCTTTGACGAACCACCTGATTGATTTTTTTAACGACTTCATAAACAACACTGATCGCATTAGGGGTATTTAAATCATCATTTAATGCATCAATAAATGAAGTATACGTTTCGTCAAATGCAGTTGTTTCTTTCGCATTTGATAAAGCAAGTTTTACACAAGCCTGTTTATAAGCAACTGCAATCTTATCTAATTCTTTCTTTGAAGTTGTGAAAGCCTCTTCATTTAAATTAAGTGGTGCACGGTAATGTGTAGAAATCATCAACCAACGAGTTAAGTTTCCTCCATGGTTAGCGATCAAATCTTTAGCCCACCATACATTACCTAATGATTTTGACATCTTGATACCATTGATATTGATCATACCATTGTGCATCCAGATATTTGCCAAGCGTGTATCGTTGCATACTTCACATTGGGCAACCTCATTTTCGTGGTGAGGGAATTTTAAATCTAAACCACCACCATGGATATCAATCAATGTTTTCTTAAATACATCCTGTATCATAACCACACATTCTGTATGCCATCCTGGACGTCCTTTTGACCAAGGTGAATCCCATTTAATTCCTTCCGTTGTCTCTTTCCATAAAGTAAAATCTAATGGATTCTCCTTCTTTTCATTTTCATCAATACGAGCACCAACCATTAGATCATCAATACTTTGATGAGACAGTTCTCCATATTTTTTATCACTATTAACACGGAAATAAACATCGCCTCCCACTTGATAAGCTGAACCATTTTTAACCATCTTATCAATAAATTCGATAATACGATCCATTGTTTCTGTAACACGAGGTGCATAATCTGGAAGATCTGCATGTAAGCCTTTACGTACATCGTTATAGGCAACAATAAATTTGTCTGTGATTTCCTTTTCAGTCACATTTTGTTCAATAGCCGTTTTAATGATCTTATCGTCTACATCTGTATAGTTTGAAGCAAAAGTCACTTCATAGCCTTGTGCAGACAATGCTTTTTTTAATGTATCAAATACAACGATAGGACGAGCATTTCCAATATGTGGATAGTTATAGACCGTTGGTCCACATACGTACATGGAAATCTTTCCTGGTTCGATTGGTTTTAATTCTTCAATGGTTTGAGAATAACTATTATATAATTTCATAATAAAATGTCCTCCAATTCATATTGTTTATTATACAATACAAAATATGAAAAAAAAAGCTAACCAAATGGTCAGCCTACATGTAAATTAGTCATGATACGACGAATATCTTCTTCATATGGTGTACCTGCTAAATTTTCTAATGCAGGATTAAAGTATTCCATCATATGATCCACATCTTTTAAATAAGAATATTGAAGCCCAATTAAATATTGAATGGTTCCAACAGGGAATTTTTTATTGTTGTCTAGTTCGGACTTACCATCCCATATACCATTTAAAATATTTTTACAGTCATCAATATATTTGGCTTCTTTCTTCATTAATATGCTGAATTGAATCTGCATATTCTTGAATGTCTTTTCATCAACATAGCTTTTTCCATAAGAAAGCATGCCCTCTGCTTTTTTGATTTTTCCTTTTTCTAAATAATAATAAAATCCACGAGTTGCGACACTAGCCTTTTGTTTATTTGAAATACGCATATTTTTCAACAATTCAAATTGTTCTTCGATTTTCGCATCATTTCTTTGTGCCAAATAACCACTTAAACGCATATACTCACGGTTAAATGCCTGATATGAGAATTTACAGGCTCCTGTATCTAATGTTTTGTAGAATTCGTCATATTGTTCATTGTTCAATTGAACTAATAACTTCTTCCATACAACTTTTTTCATAATCATTGGCACTAAAATTAATACTAATGTCAATACAATTATGATCATTACATTCATTGTCTTACTATCCATTTTGTTCCTTATCCTTTTCTAATTCTAAAGTTAAATCACGAAACTGAGCTAATAAATCTTCGTCAATTCCATCTTTTCTTAATTTTTCCATGTAAACAGCATCTAAATCGTCTACATCTTTTGTTAAATCATCACGCTCAGAATCCGTCAAACGATGTCGAATACCCATCGCTAACACCTCACAATCTCTAGAGGTTAGAATACATGATTTACCCATTTATTTCAAGGTTTTGTTTTGCACTTTTTAGTTAAGCATACAAAAAAAAGGAACCCTATTGGATTCCTTTAAAAGTCTTACAATTATTAAGCTAATTCTGAGAAGTACTTAATTGTACGAACCATTTGGCTTGTGTAAGAGTTTTCGTTGTCGTACCAAGAAACAACTTGTACGTGAGTAGTTCCGTCACCTAATGAGTGAGCCATTGTTTGAGTTGCATCGAACAATGATCCGTAACGCATACCAACGATATCACTAGATACTAATTGTTCTTCAGTGTATCCGAATGATTCAGTTGTAGCAGCTTTCATAGCAGCGTTGATTTGGTCAACTGTTACATCACCTTCAACAACAGCTACTAAAATAGTAGTTGATCCTGTAGGAGTTGGAACACGTTGAGCAGATCCGATTAATTTTCCGTTTAATTCAGGGATAACTAATCCGATAGCTTTTGCAGCACCTGTTGAGTTAGGAACAATGTTAACTGCAGCAGCACGGCTACGACGTAAATCACCTTTACGTTGAGGTCCGTCTAATGTCATTTGGTCACCAGTGTAAGCGTGAACTGTAGTCATGATACCTGATTTAATTGGAGCTAATTTGTTCAAAGCGTTAGCCATTGGAGCTAAACAGTTTGTTGTACAAGAAGCTGCAGAAATTACTGTATCTTCTGGTTTCAATGTTTCGTGGTTTACATTGTAAACAATTGTTGGTAAGTCATTTCCTGCTGGAGCAGAGATAACAACTTTACGAGCACCTGCTTTAATGTGTGCTTCTGCTTTAGCTTTTGAAGTATAGAATCCTGTACATTCTAATACTACGTCAACTCCTAATTCACCCCAAGGTAATTTAGAAGCATCAGCTTCTGCGTAGATAGTGATTTCTTTTCCGTCTACTGTAATTGAATTTTCACCAGCAACAACTGTGTCAGCCTTAGCGTAAGTTCCTTGAGTTGAATCATATTTCAACAAGTGAGCTAACATCTTAGGGCTAGTCAAGTCATTGATAGCTACTACTTCGTAGCCTTCAGCACCAAACATTTGACGGAATGCCAAACGTCCGATACGTCCAAAACCGTTAATCGCAACTTTTACTGTCATGTCAGTAAATCCTCCTTTAAATACCATTGTTATTATAAAAGCCTACTGTTAATTTGTCAATTCTCTAACAAGTAAAACTTTTTACAACTAACAACTACTTATATTTTAGACTATTTACAGTTCATTCTCAAGCATTTTCACACTTTTTACATAACCTTAATTGTGCTATTATATTCAAAAGGAGGAATTAAAAATGAACCAAAGTTTAATCCTAGATTTACTTGAAAATAACGCTCGTCTAACTTCACAAGATCTAGCGGATATTTTGAATGAAGATGAAGCAAGTATAAAATCAGAGATTCAATCTTTAGAAAAAAACAAAATTATTTGTGGCTATCACACAATTATCAACTACAATAAAGCCTTAAAAGATCAAAAAGTTTTAGCTTATATTGAAGTAAGTTGTACACCTACAAGAAATAGAGGCTATGACAAGACAGCAGCATTGATTGCCAACTATCCAGAAGTAGATACAATGTATCTATTAAGTGGAGATTGTGATTTCTTATGTTTAGTACAAGGTAAAACCATGTTTGAAGTGGCTCGCTTTGTTTCAGATAAGATTGCCTGTGTTGAAGATGTTCGTTCCACAAAGACATTATTTGTATTAAAACAATATAAGCAAAGTGGTATCGTCATGATTGACAAACCGGAAGATAAAGAATCAAGATTGGTTGTGACTCCATAATGAAAAGTTTATCTACAAAAGCAACATCTATCAAACCAAGTGGAATTCGTAAATTCTTTGATTTAGCAAATACAATGGAAGGCGTTATCTCTTTAGGTGTTGGTGAACCCGATTTCGCTACGCCATGGCACATTTGTGAAAATGCAATTCACTACATGAGTACAGGACACACTCACTATACAGCCAATCGTGGATTGTTGGAGCTTCGTGAAGAAATCTGTAAATTCCACAAGGAACATTACAATCAAACATATGATCCTGAAAATGAAGTTATTATCACAATTGGTGGTAGTGAAGCCATTGACTTATGTATGCGTGCCTTGTTGAATCCTGGCGATGAAGTTATTGTATTAGACCCTAACTACGTTGCTTATGCACCAAGTGTTACACTAAGTGATGGTGTTGTTGTCCCTTTACAGTTAAAAGAAGAAAATGACTTTAAAATTCTTCCAGAAGATTTAAAGAAAGTCATCACACCAAAGACAAAAGCTATGATTATCAATTATCCTAGCAACCCTACAGGTGGTGTCATGACAAAAGAGGACTACGCAAAAATTGTTGATATCATCAAAGAATCCGGTATATATGTTGTGAGTGATGAAATCTATGCCGAACTAAGCTTTGATCAGCCTTTTGCATCATTAGCCCAATTTGACGAAATCAAATCTCAAATCATTGTCGTAAATGGTTTTTCAAAAGCATATGCGATGACAGGATGGCGTCTAGGCTATTGTATGGCCAACAAAGAACTTTCTTCTGTTATGAATAAAATTCACCAATATGTAATCATGTCAGCTCCTGTTATGTCTCAATATGCCGGTATCGAAGCCATTAAAAACGGCTATGATGATGTATTGATGATGAAAGATGACTATCTAAAAAGAAGAAACTTCTTAGTCAACAGACTCAATCGTATGGGACTAAAGACAAATATGCCTCATGGTACATTCTATGTTTTCTGTAACATTCAATCGACAGGACTGGATTCAGAAACGTTCTGTGAAAAATTACTACAAAAACAAAAAGTTGCCTGTGTTCCAGGAAGCGCTTTTGGACAAAGTGGTGAAGGATATATCCGTATCTCTTATGCATATAGCATAGATCACATCAAAGAAGCTGTTGTTCGCTTAGAACAATTCTTGAAGGATTTAGACAAATGAGTCTAGATCCTTTTTTTATGAAAAATCAAAAAGGATGCCCTAATAAGACATCCTTTAATACTACTTGGCAATCAAATCATCCATTGCCTTTTGGAAATGAACTGTTTTGTTGTGAGCATCCTCTTTTGAAGCTCCCTTGATACAATAGTAGAATTTACATTTTGGTTCTGTTCCACTAGGACGTACCGCAATCCAACTTCCATCTTCTAAATAGTATTTTAATACATCCGATTTAGTGAATCCAGTAAGTTCAGTTACTGTATCCCCTTCTTTGATTATACATTCTTTATAGTCTTCACTACGAACAACTTTCGTACCGCCAATTTGAGTTGGAGCATCTTTTCTTAAGTTAGCCAAGATTTCTTTAATACGTTTAGCACCCGCTTCACCAGCTAATGATAACGCAACTTGACTTTCTTCATATGTACCATGACGGTCATATAAGCTATTTAATACATCAACTAAATCTTTACCTTGTTCTTTGTAGAATGCACAAGCTTCTGCAAGCATCAAACAAGCTTGAGGAGCATCTTTATCACGTACAAAAGGTTTAATTAATGAACCATAACTTTCTTCATATCCAAATACATAGTTCTTTTCGTGCGTTTTTTCATATTTCGCAACTTTTTCACCAATGAATTTGAATCCAGTTAAAGTTTTTTCTGTTGTAACACCATAATCAGAAGCTACTTTTTCTCCTAGATCACTTGTAACAACTGTATTGAACATTACAGGGTTTTCAGGCATTTTGCCTTGTTTTTGAAGTTGTGAACAAATATATTCAATTTCGACAGAACCAGATTGGTTTCCTGTTAATACAACATATTCCCCATTGTGCAAGACTCCAACTCCCATACGGTCAGCATCTGGGTCACAAACTAAAATTAAGTCTGCTTGATTTTCTTTTGCGTATTTTAATGACAATTCATAAGCACCCGCTTGTTCTGGGTTTGGTGTGGGTGTATTTGAGAAATCAGGATCTGGACTACATTGCTCTACAACTGGAATGCAAGTATATCCTGCACGTTTATAAACTTCTTGAACAGGAATATTAGCAGTTCCATGTTCTGGTGAAAATACGATTTTAATATCTTTTTTAACTTCAGGATTCAATTGAATACTTAATACATTTTTGTAGTATTCTTCATCCACATCTTTACCAATAACTGTAATTAATTTCTTTTGTTCTTCTGTACAGTCTGCATCAATTGCCAATTCATCTTCAATTGCGTTAACCTTATCAATAACCTGACTAGCTAAACAAGGAATCAACTGACATCCTTTATCATCATACAATTTATATCCATTGTATTCTTTAGGGTTGTGACTGGCAGTAATCATAATACCACCAAAGCAATTTAAGTGACGTACCGCAAAACTCAATTCTGGAGTTGGACGTAAAGATTCAAACACATATGATTTAATGTTGTTTTTTGCTAATAAGTCAGCACAATCAAACGCAAACTCTTTTGACATGTGACGGTTATCATAACCAATCGCAATACCAGCTTCACCACCGTTATTTTCATTAATATAATTTGCGTATCCTTGAGTTGCCTTACGAATTGTATGAATATTAATTCGGTTTGTTCCCGGACCTAAAAGACCACGCATACCTGCTGTACCAAACTCAATTGTAGTATAGAATGCATCATTTTTTTCTTCTGCATTCATTGCTTCTAAAACAGGCTTGTATTGAGAGGCTAAATTTTCATGGTTTAACCATTTTGAATATCTTTCTTCAACAATAGACATTATTTATTCTCCTTCTTTTCTAACTTTGAAATAAAAAAGTCTCATAAAACTATGAGACTTTCTTTAATTAAGCAATAATCTTTTGAGCGCGCAATACTTCTTCGATTGCAGCTACAGCAGCATCTTCATCTTCGCCTGAGCAGCTAATTGTGATTTCTGACTGTGTAGGAATTCCTAAAGACATAACGCCCATGATAGATTTCATGTTTACTTCACGTCCTTTGAAAGCTACATTGATTTCACTTTTAAATTTACTAGCAGCGTTAACAGCTACAGTTGCTGGACGTGCGTGAAGACCTACTGGATCTACTACAGTTACAGTTACTTGTTTCATAATTATCCTCCTAAATCAAATCTAAATGTATTTTATGACATTTTGCCAAAGAAAACAATACCTAAACGAATTTTTCTGATTCCGCTTCCATTATCGGTATATTTAACTCTTGTAACATTTGTGCAAAGACACCACTGCCAGTTACTAGATTATCTGTAAAAGTCCCATCATAAATAACAGAATATCCACAACTTGGTGATCTTCTTTGTAAAATCGCAAGATCTACTTGTTTTTCTTTCGCTATATTCAGAGCAATTTCTGCCCCTTTGATAAACTGTTTTGTACAATCATTTCCCTCTTTATCCAAAATTATATCTCCTACTTTTTCACAAGGAATACGAGGACAACAAAGTCCTCCAAGCATCTCTGGACATACTGGAATCACTTCATGATCTTTTAAAAACTCAACAATTTTTTTATTTAAATTGTTTTTTCCGTTATACTTACAGTTATATCCTAATAAACATGCACTAACAAGAATTCTCATCAGTCAACTAATTCATCATACAACAAAGAGTATGTTTTAGCACTTTGTTGCCATGACACATCTGTATTCAATGCATTTCTTTGTAACATTTTCCAATCCTCTTTACGATTGTAATAAACGTCACAAGCATAATATAAAGTATGAATCAATTCGTTCGAATCGTAGTTTTCAAAACTAAATCCATTTCCTGATTTTTCATATTCACTGTATGCATCAACCGTATCTTTTAAACCACCAGTTTCACGAACAAGAGGTAAAGTACCATAACGCATTGAACACAATTGTGAAATTCCACATGGTTCAAATAAACTAGGCATCAAGAACAAATCACTTGCTGCATAGATACGGTGTGCCAAGCTTTCATTGTATCCATAATAGAAACAAATCTTTCCTTTATTTCCATTTTCAAGTTCACGGAACTTGTTTTCAATTTGACTTTCACCACTACCCAAAATAACCAATTGGATTGGAGCAGCACATAATGCGTCTAATTGTTCCATCAATAGATAGAATCCTTTTTGCCAAGTCAAACGAGAAACGACACCTACCATCATAACATCCGAATTTTTTTCTAATCCAAGTTCTTCTTGTAGAGCAATTTTTGCCTTATTCTTTTGAGTCGCAATATTCACTTTATTAAAGTGATATGGAATTTCTGGATCTGTGTTAGGATTCCATAACTCGATATCAATACCATTTACAATACCCCATAGATCATATTTACGCATATTCAATACAGCTTCTAAGTGTTCACCATATTGAGGCGATAAAATTTCTTGTGCATAAGTTGGTGATACAGTTGTAACTTTATCCGCATACAAAATACCAGACTTCATAAATGAAATTCCACCATCAAAACGTACATTGCCATTGTCTAACAAATAGTATGGTAATCCTAAACAACTATCTAACATTTCAGGACCGAAATTTCCTTGATAAGCCATGTTGTGGATTGTATACACAAAACGAATTGCACGATATCTAGGATCTGCATCGTGAGTTTCTTTAACCATACAAGGAATCATACCTGTATGCCAGTCGTGGCAATGGATAATATTTGGCCAGTAATTCAACTGGTTCAACATTTCAATAACAGCCTTTTGGAAATAACCAAAACGCTCACCATCATCTTTATAACCGTATAATGAATCTCTTTCAAAGTAACCTTGATGTTGAATGAAGAAGAAACATACATTATCTACTACTTTTGAGAATACGCGTACGGGTACTTCATGATAATTAATTGAAACTGAATATTCACAATCAAAATAAAGTTCATTATAGTATTTATCACTAATTTTCTTATATAAAGGCATGACAACCTTTACTTCATGTCCTCTTTCAGTAAGTGCCTTTGGTAAAGAACCAATTACATCGGCAAGTCCACCTGTCTTAATGAATGGTAATCCTTCCCCAGCAACCATCAAAATTGATGCCATTAAACGTTCTCCCTTCTACCAATATACAAAGGTTGTTCTTCTAACCCTGCTAATTCTATTTTCTTTGTGATTCTAGAATGTTTATCTACAATCACATTCTTTAAGTGAGCACCATCTGCAATTTCTACATCTGGCATAATGATGCAATTTTCGATCAATGCATCTTTTCCAATTTTACACGAACGACCAATAATAGAATTCTTAACTACACCACTGATTTCACAACCATTCGAAATCAATGAACCTGTCGCAGTACCACCATTCAAATAAATGGCTGGAGCTGAATCGCTTGTACGAGTATATACAGGCCATTCTGGATCTGCGATATCTTTCATTTTTTCTTCCGTTAAGAATTGCATATTACTTTCATAATATGATTTCAAATCATTAATTACATAAATGTGTCCACGATAATTCAATCCACGGATATCCATATCTACACATTTATCATTTAAGATATCTTTAAACCAATACATTGAACTTGTTTCTTGTGCTTCTTCAACTAATGTTTTAAAAATTTCTTTTGACATGATGTAAGTCTGTAAAGATAAATATCTAGATTTATAGTTACATAAGTTTTGAGCAATACTTAATACACCACGTTGTTTATTCATTTGAAGTACATCACATCCAATGTAGTTTTCTTTTGCGTTATCTACATGTTGATACAACACTGATACTTCAGCACCACTTTCGACGTGTTGTTTCAACAATTCTTCATAATTTCCTTTATAAAGCATATTAACTGGAGCAATCACAACATAATCATTTTGGTTTTCCATAACTGCATGAATATTTTCAGCATAACATGAAATATCTGTAGTAAAACGTGAAGTTCCACCGTCTGTATATACAGGCACTAACGATAAGTGTCCATGTTTAGAGTTGATATTATAGTGACGACCTGTACCAATATGATCAATTAAAGAACGAGGATTTCCATTTACATAAATTTGAATATCATCAATACCTGAATTTGACATATTTGAAATCGCAAAGTCAACTAAACGATAACGTCCTAAAAAGCTGAATGCAGCAATTGGACGATATTTTTGCATACCTTCTACATATACAGAAGAATCGTTGTAAGTAATTATTCCTAAAGCGTTACACATAATTATTCACCCTTCTTTACTCTTTTTGAAATCAATACGATTTCTTCACTGTCTGGACTACCCACAACAGCACCATCATCAATCTTCACACCATCCGCAACAATTGCACGATAGATTTTTGCACCTTTACCAACTTTTACATTTGGCATTAATACAGCTTGAGATACAAATGCACCTTCACCAATGTCAACATTGTTAAATAATACGGAATCCACTGCATGTCCTCGAATTATAGCACCTTGGTTGATGTAGCAATGTTCAACTTTTCCAGTTGGACCTACATAGTGAGGTAAAGTTGGAATATCTTCTGTATAGATTTTCCAGTTTGGATCATCCAAATTCAATTCATTGTTTTTGTTCAACAAGTCCATATTTGCTTCCCACAATGAATCAATTGTTCCAACATCTTTCCAATAACCTTCAAACTTGTAAGCATATAAACGTTTGTTGGCATTTAAAAAGTTAGGGATAATATCTTTACCAAAGTCATGGTGACTACCTTCTGCAGTCATATCCGAAATCAATTCTTTACGTAATTGTTTCCAATTAAAGATATAAATACCCATACTAGCTAAATTGCTCTTTGGATGTTCTGGCTTTTCTTCGAATTCAACAATTCTTCCTTCATCATCTGTATTCATAATACCGAAACGGCTAGCTTCCTTCATTGGCACTGGAAGTACCGCAATTGTACAATCGGCATTATTTGCCTTGTGACAAGATAACATATCCGCATAATCCATCTTATAGATGTGGTCACCTGAAAGAATCAAAACGTATTCAGGATCAAACTTATCAATAAAGTCAATGTTTTGTGTGATGGCATCTGCTGTTCCTTGATAAACGTCAAATTTTGTACCATCTTTTTCACGTGGTGGTAAAACATAAACACCACTTCCACGTGCATCAAGTCCCCATCTTTGTCCAGCACCAGCGTACGCATTTAATTCTACAGATTCGTACTGAGTTAAAACACCTACAACATTGATATCTGAATTCGCACAGTTACTTAGCGGGAAATCAATAATACGATATTTTCCTCCGAAATAAACAGCCGGTTTCGCATTCTTTTTAGTTAGTTCCAAAAGACGTGTTCCACGGCCCCCCGCTAAAATCATGGCGAGCATATTATTCTGTTTCATAATCATCCTCCTAATAATACTCTTTATGTAACTAAAGTATATCACTTTTTCAAATAAAATCTACTTGTTCCCTTAAATTTGTATGCGTTTTCAAAATACTACAAAAAAAAACAAATCATTCTCTGACTTGTCTTTGCAAAGCATAAATTGATTCGTTTTGATTTGCGATATAAGATATAGCACATACGATAAAAAAGAAGGGAAAATATTGATATCCAAAAACTTCCATGCCTATCGCAATAGGCGCTAAAAATGTATTTGTGGCAGCTCCAAAAACGCTGCAATATCCTAATGCTGCTACAAATAAAGGATTTAAACCAAATGCAGGTGCAATTATAACCCCAAGACTCGATCCAATCGCAAATAATGGCGTAACCTCACCACCTTGGAATCCTGCAGATAAAGTTAAAATCGTTAAGACAAGCTTTAGGATCCAGTCATATCCATAAATCTTTTCCGATGTAAAAGATGCTACAATCAAGTTTTCACCCACACCTGAATAACGACATTGACCAAACATAAACAACAAAAGTGCCACGAGAACACCCATCACAAAAATACGTTTATAGGGATTTGTGATTTTATTTGTGACAAAAGCTTTTGTGTGTTTCAAAAAGAACGCAAATAAGCCGCCTATCATGCCAAATAAAATACCTAACACCAATAATTTTATGGATAATTCCATATTTAGCTCAGCAACATTTCCTATCTTAAAAGTACTCTTGTGTAATCCAAACAAGCTAGAAACATAAGCTGCCGTAAAACCAGCCGGAATTGCACAAGACATAGCTCGATATTTCAAAGTTCCAGCCACTAAAACTTCTAAGGCAAAGAAAATAGCCGTAATTGGCGTACCAAACAATCCGGCAAAACCAGCTGCCATACCTGCAACCATAAAGATAACACCACTGTTTTTAAAGCGGAAATACTTACCAAAATAATGCGATACGGTAGCTCCAATTTGCATTGCAACACCTTCTCTACCCGCACTACCACCAAAGAAGTGGGTAATCCATGTGGATATCACCATAAATGGAGCCATACGTAGTGGAATCCAATCACTCTTTCCTTGATCAACCTCAAAAACAAGTCCCATACCTTTTCTAGATATTCTTCCCCAATGCTCAAATAAGAACACAATAGCTAATCCTGCAAAAGGAAGTCCAAGCAACATAATGCATCCCATATGCTCTCTAAAATTCAAGATCCATTCTAATCCTTTACCAAAAATGACTTCACATATCGCAACAATAGCACCAATAAAAATACCACAAAAACACTTTAAAACAATTTCATCATAAACTTTAAACGATTCTCTCAACTTTTCTTTATACATATGATTATTATAGAAAAACAGATTGTTTATTTCAACAATCTGTCATAATTTTACATTTTAATCTGTCATTTAATTTTACATTTTAATTACAATTCTATTTCATTTTTCCACAAGCCATGCAAGTTGCAATACTCATACACAGTTACTTTACCTGTTCGTCCTTTCAGATCAAAAACATATTCTGGTTTCATTCCTGGGACTAGACCTGCACGATCCACAGTTCCATCACTATATTCCACCCAAATATTCGTGATATAGTGTGCCTCTAACATAGGATGTTCAACACTTCCAACTACAACTTTAATTTTATTATCTTCTACACTTACTTGTGGAACGTGTTTTTCTTGTGCTGCATCTACTTCACCAGCTTTTAATTCACGATATCCACTAGGAACTACATCCATCAACAATCCTTCAACAACGCTACCAGTTTCTAAATTCTTATAGATTTTCATAAGTATTCCTCCTGTTCTTCTATTGACATTATGACATGCATCATTAAAATAATCTATTGATATGCTCATAAAAAATTTAAACGAAAACTACATGCAATATACAACAACTTCTCAAGAGATTTTTGAGACTTTTTATATTTCAAAAACCCATAAAAAACATTTAAAAATAGATGAAAACAATAAAATTATCTACTTTACCTATCCTGAAAAAAAAGTTGAAATCAACTATGAGCCCGTAAACATTTTATATGAAGATGCTTTTTTAATAGCAGCCTTTAAACCTCCATTTCTATTAGTACACAATGATGGAAACAGCCAAGATACTTTACAAGCCCGTATTAACGGATATCTGCAATTAAATGGAAACAAATATCCGGCTCAAGCTATTCATCGTATTGATTATGAAACGAGTGGTTTAGTCTTATTTTGTAAGCATCCATTCTTCCAGGCATATTGTGACAAAAACATGGAAGAGCATCACATTAAAAAAGACTATATTGCCTTAGTTCAAGGTCATACAAATTACAAAAACAAAAAGATTGTTTCAAATATCGCAAGAGATCGTCATAATGCCAAGAAAATGATTATCCATCCAAATGGAAAAGAAAGTATTTCAATATTTAACACACTTAAAAACTATAAAGATTATTCGCTGATTCAAGTAACGATTCTAACAGGAAGAAAACATCAAATCCGGGTTCAATGTGCTTCTTTGAAGCATCCCATTTTAAACGATTCCTTATATGGAGGTAAAAGAATTGACAATACGGGACTCTTACTTCAAAGTCATCATATTCAATTTAATGACATTGATGTAATTTGTCCTCAAGAAAAGAGATTTATTAGAAAATAAAAAATTGTATATCCTTTCAGATAAGCGATCCAGACACCTATTGATAAACAGGATAAATACGGAAGGATATGCTTTTTTTTATATAAAATCCACAAAAAGCCAAGTAAAACACTTATATATAAAGCTATGAGCATTCTTTCTATACCTAAATAAAAGCCAAAAAAAGTTAAAAAACATACATCGGCACTGCCTATCCATTCAGTTCTAATAATTTTAATGGTTCCACTGACCAAAAGAAAAACAAGACTTGTACATACTCGATTGAATAATGGCACATAATTAGAACAAAAACATAAAAGAAGTATAGATGGAAAAATCCAGTACTTTTCAATATACATTGTTACATAGTCTTTTTTCGCCAAAAAGTATAAAAAGAATACAACATACAAAGTCGATAATTGAAATGGTTTGATTAGAAAAGTAATGATAAGCATAAAAAAAAGAGTCTTCATACTTTAAGTATAAAGACTCAATGTGAAAATATTATTAACAATTTGCAGTTTGTACAAAATCTGCGTCATTCGGTTTCTTTTTGTATACGATTTTTAATAAGATTGGTGTAATAACCGTTGTGAAAACGACACACAATAATACTGGAGTCACAAAGACCTCAGGTAAAATACCTAATGCCATACCTTTATTTGCGACAATCAAGGCAACTTCTCCACGACTAATCATACCACATCCAATACGAATAGCTTGTGTAGGTGTATATTTACATACAATAGCACCTAAACCACATCCAATAATTTTTGTCAAAACGGCAACCACACATAATACAATAACTAACTCAATAAGTTTGGCATTCCATGTGATTGGAGAAAGTTTTAATCCAATACTCGCAAAGAATACAGGTGTAATCAACATATAAGATAATGTTGAAATACGTTTTGTGACATAATCACATTGTCTAGTACCCGAAAGAATCAAACCAGCCACAAAACTACCAGTGATATCTGCTACACCAAAGAATGCTTCTGAACAAAAGGCCATGATCAATGCGAACGCAAATGATACGATTGAATATCTTTGTAGCCCACCACATGAATCATGTTCAAACCACCATGAAAATACTTTGTGTAAAATTACCCCAACAACAACGGCAAACACAAAGAATAGTAAAATTTTAAACATAACAACGCCGATGTTCACTGAACTGTCAGCCATTCCTGTTACTAATGTCAAACAAACAATACCTAAAACATCATCAATTACAGCGGCTGCTAGAATCGCATTTCCACTTTCTGTAGACATACAACCCATTTCTTTCAATGTTTCTACCGTAATACCAACACTTGTGGCTGTTAAAATAACACCTAAGAATAGGTTGTGTAACCAAGCGTCTGGCCCAACATTATAGAATCCACCAACTACATATCCAACAGCTAATGGAACTAATACACCTAGTGTCGCAATAATAAAAGCTTTTAACCCAGCCCTTTTTAAATCTGTAATACTTGTTTCAAGACCGGCTTCAAACATTAAGACAATAACACCAATTTCTGACAAAGATTCAATCAACTTACTAGGCTCAACTATATTTAACACCGCAGGCCCTAAAACAATACCTGCGATCAATGCACCTACTACAGATGGCATACGTAAACGACGAGAAAAAAGTCCAAAGGCTTTTGTCATTAATAAAATTAAGGCAATATCTAATAGATATCGATATTCTTGCATATTCATACCTCCTACTATGCTCTTGGAATTTCAAACACAGTTTGTTGAAGTGGCAAATCTACATCATGAAACTCCAACCGATATGCCATCAATTGTATCGGCCTTTTCTTTCCATGATATCCATATTTGACGTCACCCAACAAAGGATGCTTTATATGCCCCATCAGGGCACGAATCTGATGAAATCTTCCTGTATGAAGTGTAATTGTACATATTGAATTCTCGCCATCATTTCTTTCAACATGCACATCCATCAATGCTTTTTGATAGCCCTTTAATTTTTTATCACTTACTTTCGCAATAGTATTTTCTTTGCGAATGTAATAACACATACTAAAATCTTTTTCTTTAAAAGTACCAGTAACATAGGCCCGATACATCTTCTGGATTTTACGATTTGCGATTGCTTCGTTTACTTTTCTTAAAGCATTCGCATTCTTTGCAGCAATCACTAGACCTGTCGTATTTCGATCCAGTCTATGACAAATACTTGGAGCAAAAGAATGTTCCTTATTTGGATCATACTCGTTTTTTTCCATTAAGTATGCTTGTACACGATTTACCAAACAATCTTGAGTTTTGCTTTGATCACTCTGTGACAATAAGCCACAGGGTTTATTCACAATCAAGATATTTTCATCTTCATAAATAACATCCAACTGTGATGATATATATTGCGTGTCTACTTGTTTCTCTTCTAAAACATCCGGAGGTAAAAATAATAAAATACTATCATTTTCCTGGATTTTCTGATCAAAAGTACAACGTTTACGATTCACTTTTATTTTCTTATTTCGAATCGCCTTATACATCATTGATTTGCCTAGTTTTGGAAATGTCTTCATCAAAAACTTATCCAGTCTTTGATTTGCATCATTTGAATTAATCTTTATCTCTTTCATAAATTAAATCCAAACTTTCCATTAAACTGTCCATAACCGGTACATTTACACTTTCTAAAGTTGCTCGATTTTGATGCCCAGTAGTCACCAAGATACATTTAGCACCAATATCTTTTGCGACTTCATAATCATGAACGCTATCTCCTACAAAATAAATTTCATCATCTAGGCTACAAGTTTGTTTAAACGCATGAGCTAATTCCACTTTACTTTTTGCATAGATATCATTGATTCCATATATCGAATCGAATAAATCATCTACATGCAAGGTTTCCATTTGTTTAAGAAGATAATCCATTTTACTTGCAGAAAGCACGGTTTGCGAAAAGCCTAGATTCTTTGCCTTATTCACAACATCCAATACATCTGAATGTAAATCACAAGCATAGCTTTTTTCTTGATAATCCTCCATATATTCGTGAGCCAACATGGAAAAAGGTATTTTGTCAAAATCAAAGCCTACCCTTTTGTAATAATCTTCTATTGGAAAAGTAAATACTTCACGATATTGACTTAGAGTATCCAGAGGTTTCAAATCATGACTGACTAAAAGACGGTTGATACAAGAAAAACATAAGTCAACATCATTTAATAATGTTCCATTCCAATCCCATACAATTTTTACCAAACAATTCACCCCGCACGGTATTATATCACTATTAGAAAAAAATAATAATATTTTATACTAATTAAAACTTTCACAAATATAGTTTTTACTATATAATATTGTATGAGTATATATGAGGAATTGAATTAGGAGGAAATATGAGAGGAATTTATAACTCGGTAACTGACCTTCGTCGTCAGGTCTTTACTGCCATCGCTTCAATGGCGTACTATGACAATACAGATTATTCTAAGCGTATGGAAGAAATCCCATATGAAATTTTACCTGGTACAAAAGCAAAATATCGTGATAGTATTTTTCTAGAACGTGCAATTATCGGGGAAAGATTACGTTTGGGTATGGGCTTGCCTGTTCGTGATATTACTGAATATACAAACATTTCAGATGGAATTGAAGAAAGTACAATTGCGAAAAAATATTATGATGATCCCCTTATCAATATTATTAAATTCGCATGTAATGCGTGTCCAGAAAAGAAAGTATTTGTAACAAACGCTTGTCAAGGATGTTTATCACACCAATGTACAGAAGTTTGTCCAAAGGATGCGATTCACATCATAAATGGTAAAAGCTGTATTGATCAAGAAAAATGTATTAAGTGTGGGCGTTGTATGGATGCATGTCCTTATCATGCAATCACCAAATTAGAACGTCCATGTGCTGCAAGCTGTGGAATGGACGCAATCAAATCCGATGCAGATGGAAAAGCAGAAATCGATTACGATAAATGCGTTAGCTGCGGAATGTGTCTAGTTAACTGTCCATTTGGAGCTATTGTAGATAAAGGACAAATTTTCCAAACAATCTATGCCATGAAAGAAGGCTATGAAGTCATTGCAGCTGTTGCCCCTGCTTTCGTTGGTCAATTTGGTCCAGCCGTAACGCCAGACAAAGTAAAAGCAGCATTAAAAGCTGTAGGTTTTGCGGATGTTGTGGAAGTTGCGATTGGTGCTGACTTGTGTACAATTGAAGAAGCTGAAGACTTCTTAGATAAAGTTCCTGAAAAACAACCATTTATGGCTACAAGTTGCTGTCCTGCATGGTCCGTTATGGCGAAGAAAAACTTCCCTGACTTTGCACCATACATTTCAATGGCGTTAACTCCAATGGTATTAACGGGTCGTTTGATCAAAAAAGAAAAACCAAACGCTAAAGTTGTATTCATCGGTCCTTGTGCTGCTAAGAAATTGGAAGCAAGCCGTAAATCAATCCGTAGTGATATTGACTTCGTATTAACTTTTGAAGAAGTTATGGGTATGTTCAATGCGAAAGGTATCGCATTAGACCAAATCACTACTTCTGATCCATTAACAGAAGGAACAAATGCTGGTCGTGGATTTGCTGTCAGTGGTGGTGTTGCCAAAGCCGTTAAAGACTTGATTCAAAAAGAACATCCTGGAACAGAAGTAAAAGTTCAGGCTGCAGAAGGATTAAAGAACTGTAAGACAATGTTGATGATGGCTAAAGCTGGAAGACTAAACGGATACCTACTTGAAGGTATGGCTTGTCCTGGTGGATGTGTTGCCGGTGCTGGTACTTTACAACCAATCAACAAATCAAGTGCATTAGTTAAAAAATACGCTACTGAAAGCGATAAGAAAGAAGCAGATGAATCTGCATATGGAGATCGTCTTCACGAACTAAGCGAACATTAATCAAAGACGTCCTTAAAATGGACGTCTTTTTTTGATATAATCATGTTTAGAAATGAGGTATGAACATGCATCGTTATTCATATTATAAAACGGCTGCCTGTACTTTAAATGTTTCAATTGGAGATCCACAGGCAAATAAAGAAGAAATTTTAAAATGTATCCAAGAATTGGATTCAGATACACAACTTGTAGTATTTCCAGAACTATGTATTACAGGATATACATGTCAGGATTTATTCTATGAACATACATTATTAAATAGCGCAAAACAAGTCCTATTTGAAATTGTAGAAGAACTACCAGAAAACCTAGTTACAGTTTTAGGCTTACCTTTAGAAATCGAAAACAAGCTTTATAACTGTGCCGCCATTTGTTTCAACCATGATATTCTAGGTATTCAAGTAAAAACCTATATTCCAAGCTACAATGAATTCTATGAAACAAGGTGGTTCTCGAGTGCTAGTGAATTAAAAGAAAACACAACTTTTACATACAAAGATAAAAAGGTTCCCGTTTCAAATCATATTGTATTTAAAGATACTACAACATCGGCTTGTTTAGGTATTGAAGTCTGTGAAGATCTATGGGTGACAATTCCAGTAAGTTCAACACATGCATTAGCTGGAGCGAATGTATTATGTAATCTAAGTGCCTCCAATGAAATCATCTCAAAAGCAAATTACAGAAGAAATCTAGTCAAAGATCAAAGTGCTAAATGTTATGCGGGATACGTATATGCTAGTGCAGGACCTACAGAAAGTTCGAGTGACTTGGTTTTCTCTGGACACAATTTAATTTGTGAAAACGGGGCTATATTAAGTGAAACTAAAACAGAAAAAATCATTTATGGACAAATCGATTTAGACCATTTAAATCATGATCGCTTACACTATAAAACTAGTATGCAGGATTTATTCCATGTAAACTATACAACCGTGGAATTCACATCAAAACCCATCGAAGAAATTGAATTTGATCGTTATATCGATGCTTATCCTTTTGTTCCAAATAATCAAGATGAAAGAATTGTTCGCTGTTTAGAAATATTACATATTCAAGCACAAGGCTTGGCAACCCGCCTTTCAAAAATTCATTGTAAAGATGTTGTGATTGGAATTAGTGGAGGACTCGATTCTACTTTAGCTTTGCTTGTATGTCATGAAGCCTTTAAAATCAACAATTATGATTCAAAAGGAATTCATGCGATCACAATGCCTGGTTTTGGAACGACAAAACGTACTAAATCTAATGCGCAAATCTTAATGGACCTTCTTCATGTATCTAGTGAAGAAATTTCTATTGTGGATGGTGTAAACCAGCACTTTAAAGATATTCACCATGAACCAGAAGTTCATGATATTACGTATGAAAACTCTCAAGCTCGTGAAAGGACACAAATTCTTATGGATTTAAGCAATGCCTATAATGCGATTGTTGTTGGCACTGGAGACTTAAGTGAACTTGCTTTAGGATGGTGTACATATAATGGAGATCACATGAGTATGTATGCGGTAAACGCTAGTGTTCCTAAGACACTTGTTCGTTATATTGTTGAAAGTGTTGCATTAAAAGATGAAATATTACATGATGTATTGATGGATATTTGTGATACACCTGTATCCCCAGAGCTTTTACCTCCAGATAAAAATGGTAAGATTGCTCAGAAGACAGAAGAAGTATTAGGTTCTTATGATCTTCATGATTTCTTCTTATATCAAATGTTAAGACATCACGATGAGCCTAAGAAAATCTATGATTTAGCTTGTGTTGCATTTAAAGATTTAGAAAAGGAAACAATTAAAAAGGCCATCACAACATTCTATAATCGTTTCTTTACCCAACAATTTAAAAGAAACTGTATGCCAGATGGTGTTAAGGTTGGATCTATTTGTTTTTCACCTAGAGGTGATTGGAGAATGCCAAGCGACGCATCAAGAAATCTATGGACAAAACAAGTGGAGGAAATTTAGTTCCCCCACTTTTCTTATACTTTATCGATATTATTTGAAAAGATATCTGCAACTTCACTCATTATAATATAAGCACCCAAATCGATTTCATGGACTTGTTCTTTCATACGATTGACCACAAAATAAATTATGGATTTTTACCTTTTTGAATAACCACCCGTGGCATCTAAACGAGTAATGCCACTTCCAAATGTATCTTCTTATTGTAAGCATAAATAAATTCATAATACGAGGTGTTGGGTTTTGTTTCATAAGCTCAGCACTCCTTTTTAGGGCTTCATTTTAACATACTCATACACAAAAATCATTTCATTCTCAAATCTTTTAGAAAATTAAAAGAACAGACTATTTATTAGCCTGTTCTACAATTTCATTGATTCTTTCTAAGACAGGTTCAAAACCTATTTTTTCTGTACTACTGATACCGAAAATATTCTTTATTGGCAAATGAAGCTGTTGAGAAATATCTTTCAATGCACGTACACGTTTTGTCTTAGGAATCTTGTCAACTTTTGTAGCTACAATAACAATTTGAATTCCAAGACTTTGAATCATTTCGATCATATCTAAATCATCATGCGTGGCACCATGTCTTGCATCGACAAGTTGTACAACGCAACAAATCTGCTCTCTTTGGTTAAAATATGTATCCATCATTTTACCCATCTTGATCAGCATTTGTTTAGACATTTTCGCATAACCATATCCAGGAACATCCACTAACATCCAAGTATCATCAATCTTAAAGAAATTGATCAAACGTGTTTTACCTGGTGTATTTCCTACATAGGCTAATCTTTTTTTATTTGTCAATGCATTAATAAAGCTTGATTTTCCAACATTACTACGTCCAACGACTACAACTTCTGGTAAATCAGATTCTGGCCATTGTTCTTTTTCAACAGCACTAATCACAAATTCACTAATCATACTATTTTACCAATGCGTTATGTAACACTTGAGATACATTTGAACAAGGAATAAAAGTAACTGCATCTTTTACTTCTTGAGGAACATCATCTAAGTCTTTTACATTTTCTTTTGGAATCAAGATCGTATCAATTCCAGAACGATGTGCTGCCAATGATTTCTCTTTCAATCCACCAATAGGAAGAACATTCCCTCTAAGTGTAACTTCACCAGTCATAGCTAAATTCGCCTTAACTGGAATATTAGAGAAACAAGATACCAATGCCGTTGTCATTGTAACACCAGCACTCGGTCCATCTTTAGGAACCGCACCTTCTGGTACGTGAATATGTACATCATTTTCTTCAAACAATTTAGGATCAATTTTGAATTCATTTGCATGCGTACGAACATAGTCTAGCGCAATACTAGCACTTTCCTTCATGACATCACCTAATTGTCCAGTAAGAACAAGTCTACCTTTTCCTGTAAAGCGAGTTGCCTCAATTTGAAGGATATCCCCGCCAAAACTTGTATAGGCAAGTCCTGTTACAGTTCCAACTTGATCTTTCTTTTCTTTTTTACCATAATCAACTTTTTCATTACCCAACCACTCATGAACTAATTTTTTAGTCAATTTAATGCTACGTTTGTTGTTTTTTAAGATAGCAAGTACTGTTTTACGGCAAATTGTCGCAATTGTACGCTCTAAAGAACGAACTCCCGCTTCACGAGTATAGTAACGAATTAAATATAGTAACATATCATCGTCAATTTTTAACTGAGACGCTTTTAAACCATTTAATTCTAATTGTTTAGGAACTAAGTGATCCTTGGCAATATGAACCTTTTCTGCATCCGTATAGCTTGATAATTCGATGATTTCCAAACGATCTCTTAATGCAGGTGGAATATTTTCTAAATAGTTTGCCGTCGCGATAAACAACACTTTTGATAAGTCATAAGGCTCTTCAATATAGTGATCTGAGAATACTGAATTTTGTTCAGGATCCAATACTTCAAGCATTGCACTTGATGGATCTCCCTTATAGTCACTTGCCATTTTGTCAATTTCATCAATCAAGAACACTGGATTCGTAACGCCTGCCTTTTTCATACCTTGAATGATACGACCAGGTAAAGCTCCTAAATATGTTCTTCTGTGACCACGAATCTCTGCTTCATCGCGAACACCACCAAGTGACATTTTCACAAATTTACGATCTAAAGCTCTCGCAACACTTTTTGCCAAAGACGTTTTACCAACTCCTGGAGGACCTACCAAACAAATAATTGGAGCATTCAATGAATTTGTCATTTGTTTAACAGCCAAATACTCTAGAATACGTTCTTTTACTTTTTCTAGACCATAGTGATCTGCGTTTAAAATAGCTTCAGCTTCATTTAAATCTTCATTGTCCTTCGTTTCTTGCCACCAAGGAAGATCCATTAACCAATCAATATAAGATTTAATGACACCTGTTTCTCCACTTGCCATAGGTAGCATTTCATAACGACTCACTTCATCCGATACCTTTTTCTTAATGTAGTCTGGGTATGGATTTTCAGCTAAACGCTTACGAATCTTAGCCGCATCTTCATCTTGGGCAACTGTATCCCCTAATTCTTCACGAATGACATTCATCTTTTCACGAAGATAGTAATCTTTTTGTCCTTGATCAATTCTTTCTTTGACAGTTTCGTTGATTTGTTTTTCAACTTCACTCATCTTTTTCTCTTTAGCCATATCTTGAAGCAACATCATTAGACGATCATTTACCCCTAATGTTTCAAGATACTGTTGTTTTCTTTCAATATCCAAAGGCAATCCTTGAACAGCTTTATCACTTAAGAATTCACCGCCCATACCCTTTGAAATTTCCATAACAATTTCTTTAGTCACAAAACGATCTTGACCTTGCATACGATCAAGTTCATCTGCGATCATACGAATCAAAGCTTCTTCTTCAACAGCGTCCTGTTTTTCACTTTCAAGAATTTCAACTTCGGCTAAATCACTTAGGCTTCCATTGATCCAATTGTTTAGCTTAACACGCTTAATTCCACGAAACTTTACACGTAAAAAGTTATCAAAACGACGAATATGACGAACTTCACATAAAGTTCCTACAGGATATATATCTTCTTTTCCAGGATTTTCTTGTTCAAGTTCTTTTTGAGAAAATAAACAAATCTTTTTATCATAATTATCCTGTGCATTTTCAACAGCATGTACAGAAGCACCCCTTCCTACATCAATCACAATTTCTTGATTTGGATATAGGACGACTCCTCTTGTACAAACTAAAGGATAGGTATTTAATTCCATACGAAAACCTCCTTATATTAAATATGGAAAAAGACGCTAAGCGTCTTTTTTCTTTAACATTATACTACTTTACAGAAGTTTTAATGAAGTCTAATGCTTTTTGATTTGCTAAATCTGCTTTAATACTTTCTGGAGAAATCAATGATTTGATTTTTTCTACTTCCATGTTATACATTTCAGACATTGTAGTAAATTCTTTTTCTACATCTTCATCACTAGCTTCAATGCTTTCAGCTTTAACGATAGCTTCTAATACTAACTGTGTTTTAACACGAGCAGCAGCTTCTGGACTCATTTGAGCACGGATTGCTTCTTCAGTTTGATGAGTTGCTTCTAAGAACTGTTTAGCAGTGAATCCAGATTGTTGCATACGCCCTTCGAATTCTTTGTACATACGATCAACTTCAGCATCGATCATTACTGCAGGAATTTCAACATTAGCGTTGTCACAAACTTTTCCTAACAATTCATTTGTGAAGTTTTCTTCAGCTTCTCTTTCTTTTTGAGCAGTTAAATCAGTTTTTACTTTTTCTTTGTAAGCATCTACTGTTTCAACATTTTCAATTTTTAATTTTTTGATTAATTCATCATTTAATTCAGGAAGATCTTTATATTTTACTTCGTGAACTGTGCAGTGGAAAACTGCAGGTTGACCAGCAAGTTCAGCTGCTTGGTAGTTTTCAGGGAAAGTAACTTCAACGTCTTTTTCTTCACCTTTCTTAACTCCAACTAATTGTTCTTCAAAACCTGGAATGAATGATCCTGAACCAAGTTCTAATGGATAGTTTTCTCCAGATCCACCTTCAAATGCTACACCATCTTTTGTTCCAACAAAATCGATAACTACTTGATCACCTAATTGAGCAGCATCGTCATCTTCACGAACTACCCAGTCAGCATAACGATCTTGAACACGTTTAACTTCGTTTTCAACATCTTCTTCTGTAACTTCTACATCCGCTTTTTTGATATCTAATCCTTTGTATTCACCTAAAGTTACTTCCGGAAGTACTGTACATGTAAATACTAATACGGCTTTTTCATCATCTGCTTCTTTAACATCTAAAGTAGGACGAGCTACTAAATCGATATTGTGTTCTTTGATTCCTTCTGATAATGCTTCATTAGCTACTTCTTCACTAGCCATATCATATAATGCTTTTGAAGAAAGTTGTTTTTTTACTAAAGCATCAGGAATTTGTCCTTTACGGAATCCTTTCAAATTCATGTGAGATTTAGCATAGTTTAATGCTTTTTTCTGTGCTTTTTTCCAAGCTTCACCTTCTACTGTTACTTCTAATTCACCAGTAGAATTTTCTTTCAAAGTCCAAGTACTAGTCATTGTTTTCTCCTCGCTTTTCAATGGATAACTCAATATCCTCAATTCTTTCAAGACCTTGTTTTTTGACAAAACCAGGCCATTCATCGGATTTCTGCATTGCATCATACACAAGTCTACAAATACTTTTCGCAAGCTGATAAGGATCTTTGTCTTCTTGATCGAATGGTCTTTCATACAAAACTAACTGCATCAAAAGTGACATACAAAATTGAATCATAGTAGGATTCTCATTTGTAAACCAACTTTCGAATAATGAGCTAGCCTCATTGATTGACTGATCTTGCTCCATAGGTAAAATAGCACTTGGTATAAACGTAATGTTCAACCCGGATTTTATCAAATTAAACGGATCATCAATTTTCTGCTCCATTAAAGCTTCAATCAATGTACCCTTATATTCATCAGGCAAATCTGAATCTAGTAATTCCTGAACTTCATCATGACACATTCTTAGATTCATGTTTTCTAAAATAGAAATCGCATAGATTTTTTGTTCTAGAGTGCCATGAACATAATCCTGTAACTTGTTGAAATCCATACTCTTACTCTTTTGTTCCAAATAAGGTTTACATTCAAACTTATAATATTCTAATAACTTCAATGCATCCTCTGGAACATAAGGCATGTTCAGTTCCTGACAAATCAATTTGTACGCCTGGGCATAACTTTTTTCATCTATCTCTTTTTTTATTTCTTCGATTAAAGAATGATAATATGCGTTCACTTATACCTCCATGCGAAACATTAATATTCTACCATAAATATCGATAATAATCAATTCTACGCATTTCTAAAATACAGAATCCGTAGAATGTCATTTAAAGAAAAAAACTCTCCTTTTTACAGAGAATTTGTTTTCCTACTTTTTTCTAATTCATTTAACTTCTTGAATTCAGTTGAAATACAAATAACCGATACTACAAAGGCTACAAAATCCGCAATGGGAGCCGCATATAAGATTCCATTCAACCCAAAAAATTTAGGTAAGATCAAAACAAGTGGAATCAAAAATAATACTTGTCTAGTCATAGATAAAAACATTCCTAAATAGGCTTTTTTAATTGACGAAAAGAAGCTAGACGATAACATCTGTACTCCATCAACACATACTAGCATTAGATAGATTCGCATAAACATTGTCGCAAATTCAAAATAGTTCGCATCCCCTGATCCAAATATAGATAATACAGTACTTGTGCAGAATTGAAATAAGGCCCACCCAATAAATGAAACAACCAAATTTGCACTAATCGCAAGCTTGAACGTCTTTTTAACACGCTCATATTTTTGTGCTCCATAATTAAATCCAATGATTGGCTGCATTCCTTGTGAAATACCAATGATGATAGCTAATAATATCGCATTGGTTTTCATCACAATGCCACATGCCGCTAAAGGAATATCACTACCAAACTTAGTAAATTGCCCATAATACGTCAATGAGTTATTTAAAACGATTTGCACAAACAAAATCGCAATCTGATTTAATGAAGCACTCATTCCAATGGTTGCCATTTCCTTTGTATCCTTCAAAGAAATACGTAAACTCTTTTTATTAAATTCAATATGTTGAAAACTCTTAATATACCAAGCGGCAATAAAAAACGAAATCACTTGACCAGCTACTGTGGCAATGGCAGCTCCAGCGACACCCATATGAAATACAAAAATAAACAAAGGATCTAATATTGTATTCACAATAGCTCCCGCAACCATACATGTCATTGAATATTTTGGTGACCCGTCTGCACGAATCAAGTTACTAATCACATTTGTCGTAATCAAAAACGGTACACCCAAAGTTGTAATTCGTGTATATTCAAGTGCCAAAGGCATAATTGTACTTGTAGCCCCGAACGATTTTAATAGTGGTTCAAGAAATACAAGTACTAAAACAACATAGATTACTGAGCAAAGAACAGACATACTAATACCATTCCCAGCAATACTACTTGATCGTTCTGGCTTCTTTTCACCTAGATATAAACTAAATAAACTTGCTGAACCAATCCCAATCAACAATGCAATCGCAAGCGCAATTGTTGTTAATGGAAACGCCACATTAGTTGCCGCATTTCCTAGAAAACCAACACCTTGACCGATAAAGATTTGATCTACAATGTTGTATAGTGACGATACAAGCATTGAGATAATACTTGGTATCGCAAACTTTTTTAATAAGGATGACTCTTTTTCATACCCTAATGGATTTTGCATACTAATTCAATTCCCTCTTTCTAAACTGTGCAATTAAATGCTTATTTCCCATAGAATGCTCACGAATCACATTCAACTCATTTCCTCTTTCGTCAAACCAACCCACAAATTCATACCCTGGCTTTGTAGCCGGCAATAAGTGAATCGTATCCGAAAAATACGTATATGACTTTGGATTTCTTCGACTACTTAGTCCACCATTTAAATCATACGTAATCTTATATTGACTTACTTGCCAATGAGCATATAAAGTACAAGACTCATGAATGGGTTCATCCAAGTTATAACGCCAACGATAATCACAATCCCAGAACCATCCATCAAAGGTATATCCAACTCGAACTGGCGGCTTTAAATCCCCCAATAAACCATGTTCATCCGTACATACATCCATATAATTAGCTCCACCACACGTTTCAAAGTGGATAACCGGACACTCTTTATAAATAGCTGTCAATATAACAGGTTCATGAATGCCTGCTGGTACACTCGTTATAATTTCACCATTCAACTGCCAACCTACAAACATAACGCCCTTTTTAAATGCCGGATACAACAACAATTCTTCTGATTCAATACATGTATATCTCGGATTACGACGCGACATAACTCCACCATCCACATCATATTCAATGGGATACCAAATAGGAATCCATTTATCATATAAAGTCACAGAATGAGGAAGAACACCACCTGGATTTAATCTTTTTGTACACTCTTTATCTATATACCAACCAACAAATTGGTAACCTTCTCTTTTTTCACTCATCAAATATCACCTGCCCATTATTTTATCACAAATAAAAAAAACACCCAAGACTCCGTTAGTTAGACGGAGAGGAGTGTTTTCAGAACACATCTGCAAGTAGTAGTCTTGTAGTAGTTCTATGCATATAATAATCCTTTTTATAAACCATTGTGTTAACACAAACACACAAAACAGATAAAATTTTCTATTGATAATTCAATCAACATGATTATAATGAAGTCTAAATTATAGATAAATTAGAATTAGTCACAATAAAAAGCGTAATTATCAATATTGTATATCAGAAAGAAGGGGAAACAGAGTGGTGAACAGACAAATATTAAAAAAAGAACATATCATTACAGATAGATTGACGTTAGGGCCATATCGTAAAGAAGACAGAGAGCGTCTCAAAGAAATGATGCAAAATCCAAAGATTACAGCAACGTTTATGGTACCTGATTATTGTGAAGAAGTACAGTTTTATGCGTTAGCTGACAAATTGATCGAATTCAGTCAGATTAATGATACAATCCATCTAGAATATGGCATTTATCTGGACGGTTATATGATTGGGTTTGTCAATGATTGTGGTTATGATAATGAAGCTATTGAATTGGGATATGTCATTGACCCAGCTTTTCAAGGGCGAGGATTTGCAACGGAAGCAGTGAATGCAGTAATAAACGAATTACGTGAGATGGGCTTTAAAAAGGTCGTGGCGGACTTTTTTGAAGAAAATATAGGCAGTAGAAAAGTAATGGAAAAGTGTGGCATGCATCTAAACGGAAACTCAGATTATGAGGAATACCGCGGAAAGAAATTTAAGTGCTATGAGTGTGAAATGGAGCTCTAAAGAATTGGCGAGTTCCTAAGCACATTTGGTAATATATGTTGGTAAGAAGCAAAGTAAGATAAATTCCAGTTTATTAAATCTAAACATCAATATTTTTGATTAAACCTTTTCAACAAAGAGACGTAATGTTTCTTTGTTTTTTTATAAAGGTTTCAAAAAGGATTTCAAAACTATCTATAAACAGAAAAAAAAGCCCTTATATAAGGGCTTTATTTACAAGATGGCGTCGACGGAGGGATATATCATCACATCTTATTTCGCCCTAAGATTCCTTAATTATCCTTTATATAAAGCATCTAATCTTAATAAAACTTAACAAATCTCTATATTTTTTCGGTATAAGGTTTTCAAAATGTTTTCAAACATCATTACTTTTTTTTGTAAGACTGATACTCATGAACAATGTCCGAAATCTCATCCATATCTTTTTTTAATACGTTAATTATCATTTGTTTGGTCGGTTCATCTACCGCCGTCATACTTTCGTTAATAAAATCGATAATGAATTTTAATGATTTCCTATTTTGTATTTTTGCAGCAATCAGTTCAAGTTCATCATAATCGTCATTCGTAATTCTATTACCAGCTGAATCAACATAATCACTATTCAGCTCTTTTAATTTTAAGTCTTTTTTTTCAAATTCATCTTTCTCATTCCATATAAAGATGGAATCATTAAACTCAAACTCATCTTCACAAAAATAATCTAACGGTATATTCATGGCGTTTGAAATTGTAACAACCATTTGAAATGTTGGATACATCTTCTGATCGAAATATTTATACAATGCTCCTCTAGAGAGGCCAACTTGCTTCGCAAAATTTACTATTGAAATTGAAAAGTAGTTTAAGCCAAATTTAAGTCTTGGCCCAAAATGATCATTTATGTATTTTGTTTTTTTCTCATCAACCATAATATAGTAATTCATATTTAAAATGATACCCCAATTCCCCCAAACAAGCCAGTAGTTTATGTTAAAAACAATCTATTTACAATCACTTATTACATAAATCAACAATCATTTGAGTATTCCACGCATTCAGAGCCACACCGTCCAGCACTGAGAGCCACCCATTCCATCATTTAGAGCCACCTAATCCATTGATCAGAGCCATTTATACACCTAATTGCAAGACTAGATAAGTATACTTACTTACCTGTTAATATCTTGCAACTGAAGGATAATATTTTATATTTACAATGCAGTGTGGACTTATACAACGGATTCAATGGACTTCGTCACCGTATCGACTGGACTTTTTTTCCGTATTAGATGGGCTTGCCCATACGTAATATTCAGCCAGACTTGTTTCAGGTAATTGAAGAAGCAAAGATTCAAGGGCATTACAAAAAATATATGAAGAAACTTTCCAAAGTTGATCTATTAATTTTAGATGAATTCTTATTAACAACCATCAGTGAATGTGAACGAAGCGATTTATTTGAAGTGATACAATCAAGAACCGATAAAAAATCAACCATTTACTGCAGTCAACGGGCCCCTGAAGGCTGGTTAGGTAAATTAGGTAATGGTCCACTCGCTAACGCCATTCTAGATTGTATTAGAAACTCATCTTATACAATTCTTTTAAAAGGCAGATCTCTTCGAGAGGACAATTCGAAAAATCAAATAATATAAAAGAGAGTCATTTCATGAATTGAAGTGGCTCTCTTCGTGAATTTAGTGGCTATGAGAAATGGATTGCATGGCTCTGTACAAATGGATAAGGTGGCTCTTTTTTCATGGATTGGGTGGCTCCGCCACCATGGAATATTCAATCATTAGATCAAGTATAATCTATAATATATTGCATTTTATTGAACTGTTATTAATTTGAAAAACAATCACATTCAACTTATGCTTCATATGCGGAAAAAATTCTATTCCCTAAAGAAATAATAGAAGTTTTAAGAATATGCTTTATTTATCGGCTTATTTGTACTTCTAAGAAATAAGCAAAGTGTCCAAAATATCATTTTTGACACTTTTTGGGCACTTTTTACTGAAATATATAATTTTTACTACATATATAATCTAACTTTTCTATAGTTAGAATCGAATGAGTTATAAAGATAATCAATGAATTATTCAACCAACATCATCATTTTGTAATGTGCTTCATTCCCTGTTTTTATGAAAATATTACGAAATACTTCGATATACTTATCAACGGAATCATTATAATTATCAATATATAAATCGTCTTGAATCGAATGTGAACCATCATTTATCCAATATAATAAAGATTTACATATAGTTTTTTCTTCTATGGTTTCAAATGAATTAATTAATACATCATCCAAACGCTCTTTACTTCCTAATAAGCTAAAGTAATTTTCAATAATTCTTCTCATTGTATTTTGAACCGAAATCATCGAAGAAGAATTTGGATTTTTAATATCCTTCCACAATAGCTCATATGTAGTTTTAATCGGATTTGAGCGACCATAAGGTAGAATCTCCGATTTGTTATTCACTTTTTTTATAATCCAAAATCTTGTATCCTTTCGCTCTTCATTTTTTCCGTCTCTAAATGCAACTTCCTTTTTAGAAGTATAGCTTACGGCATATATTGCAGGAAGTCCAGCGGATTCTTAATTAATACTTCGGTAAAATCAATCTTTTTTCTACCACCTCAGCCACAAGCTGCAAGGTATTCTGGTAGCCCGTTTTCTGTAAAATATTCTTGATGTGATACTTGGCCGTATTTAATGTAATGCCAAGATCCGCCGCAATTTCTTCGTATTTCTTGCCTTTTGTAAGTTCACGAATAATATCAAATTCCCGACTGGTAAACTCGGCGCTGTTGCTGTACCCAATACGAATCACCGGCGCGTCCTCGGGATAAACAAATTCACCATTCATCACCCGGTCGCAGACCTCCATTAAGGCAGTACTACCATATTCCTTATACCAAAAGCCGTTACAACCACACGCTTTCGCTTTCTGAATAAAGGAATGCTCCGGCATGGAGGTCATAATGATAATCTTGATTTTTGGATTATACTGCTTGATCTTTGCCGCAGCTTTCAGGCCGGATTCTTCGTCAGCCGTACATACATCCATCAAGATTAAATCGACACTTCCACGCAGACAGGCAATTTCTGCATTGGCTGCATTTTCTATGGAGGCGTACAGGACATATC
>OLRA01000552.1_pt1 | contig 51263 bp, 45 predicted proteins | sample 1673011 | NCBI WGS metagenome assembly OLRA01 (sample SAMEA3136746, study PRJEB25190) | human gut metagenome | reverse complement strand
AAAATGGCACGAATTGTAGTTGCAATTGCTTTTTGTATTTCATTTTTATGAACATCATATATCTTTAAGTCCAAAATTCCAATGAAAAAATCTGCCAGGTAATTTTGAATATGAATTAAAATTGATAAAGTATCCACCAATAAAGTGACGATTTTATGGATACATTTTAACATGCAGTTTTGTTTCCTGTCAATGCTTTTGTCGTAAACGTCAATTTTCTGTCGTAAACGTCATGGACACAAGATTTTTTCGTTTGCTTTCAAGTATTCTCAAGCATAAAAAGAGCTTCTGGAAGCAATCAACAAAATATAAAAAACGCTGAGACTTCGGTCTCAGCGTTTTTTAATTCATTATCGCCTAATTTTTGCTTGATTTCAACTATTATATTCAAGTAAAACAAAAACCTCGAAAATTCAGCATTTTCGAGGTTTTATGCGTAATCCCAATAGGGATAACATTATCTCTTGGAGTTTAAACATTCCAATTTGGCTTTTTTGTTGCAAATCAAAAACACACTAAAAGCAAAGTATTTTCGCTAAGATACTAGAAAGTAGCTTTTGCAACTTTCTTCGTTTTATTATATGTTGCCATAACTTAGTTGTCCAAAAGTTGTCCAGAATTGTACAACTAAAATGGCATGACTTTGTGTATCTAAGCGATATGATAATTGTAGAGAGAATCTATGAGAATTATTCTAACATGACATTCATCCATTTGATATTATACAATATTTTCAAGAGAAAGTCAAATACAATATGGAGATAATTGTAAGATGGGCATTATTAAGGAAACTCAAGTTGCATTTATTTAGAGAATTATTGCCCTTACGGGCTGTGTTCGGTTAGTATCATTAGTTACTTGAAACAAACATAAATAATGTCCGAAATTACCAAATTCAACTTTTGAAAAAAGTTGAATCAAAAACTTCAAACAGACTGTTCTGCTTAGACCTTGTTTGAAAAATCAAGATAATTGTGCTATTTCAACAAAATCATAATAGAAGTGAGGTAAACAAAGGAAAGGAAAGAAGCATCCAACGTATCATAACGAGTAGCAATTCTGCGAAACCATTTTAATTTTTGAAAAAAACATTCTACAAGATGACGTTCCTTATAGAGATAATAATCACATGCCCAAGGTTCTTTTGTATTTGATTTTGGAGGTATTGTATAGGATTCGCCGTTTTCCGTAATATATGACCGAATTTCTTTTGAACCATACGCTTTATCACCAAGAATATTGCTTTTTGTGATATCTACTTTTTTCAATAAATCAATTGCATGTTTGCTGTCCGCATCATTTCCGGCACTGATTAGAAATTCTACAGGATTTCCAAGACCGTCTACAATTGCATGGAGCTTTGTGTTCAGTCCTCCACGTGTTTTTCCAATGGATTTTTTCGCCCCTTTTTAAAGCCACCATTTGTACTTTGGTGTGCTTTTGCCATTGTAGAATCTATGCTTAAGTTTTCTATATCTGCATCACTGGAAAGTGTATGAAAAATTTCTTCCCATACACCATCTTTCTGCCATTTTCTGAATCTTGAATAGACACTCTGCCATGGTCCATAGCATTCTGGCATTTCTCTCCATTGAGCTCCCGTTCTTGCAATCCACAGCATTCCATTCAACATGATGCGGTTATTTTTTGCCGGTTGTCCTCTTTTGCCTGTTCGCTCTGCTGGCAGCTTGTCTTTGATTCTTTCCCATTCGCTATTGCTGATTTCATATCGTTTCATTCTTCTATTTTATCATTTTTCGGCTTTTTGTGCAAGTTCTATTTTTCAAACAAGACCTAATAATATTGAGGAATAGAAGAACTTGAGAATTGTTTTTACTACATGGCGAGAGATTTGATATTTTATAGTCTTATTGAAGGAAAATGCAGTTGTATCTTATGATGCGGTTATACATTAAACTTTATCGGAATAGGAGAATTAATTCCGAATTGATCAAAAATATTTTTTTCATCATTTACTACTTTATCAAAAATTTCTTTTAGTTTATTTTCTGATTCGGTCTTTGGTGGATATGTCTCAATAGAATTAGCTATTTGCGCTATTGTAACTCCAAGCAAATTTAAGTTCTGCTTATCTATAGCATATCCATATCCTTTTGATCCAGTACTTTCACCAACTAAATCTGCTAATACTTTATATACATATTCAGACCTATAAATATCAGAAAAATATTGCCTTATAACCTTAAGATTATTCTGATAATTACGACTAAGTGCGTATATATTATGTTGGCTATAGTTGTGCCTATCATATAGGTTGACTTTATTACTCACAATTGTAGCACACATATCTGAATATAATTTGTTGAACAATGAAATGATTTCACCAGATATCCCCATTTTATCGCTATTTAGCCAATATATCAAACTACTAATAAATTGTAATTTATTATATTCAGTTTTAAAATCATGGGTAATTTCTTCTAATTTATCCATTTCTAGTTTCTTAATCAGTTTTGCCATTATTACTAAAGCACGTTGTTGCGCATTTAACATAAAAAAGAGATTTGAATCATCAATAGATAAAATATTATCCCATATAATATTTATAAGTTGAAAAGAAACTGATGCTGATAAAGAATCAATATGCATATCAAGATATTCAAATCGTTCCCGTTGATTATCAGAATCAATATTAATAAGCTTATTAACAACGCTATCTTTAATTGATTTTTTTGAGTTAATTTCTTTCATTAGCATCTGCATTTCACTAATGTTTTTTGCAAAATCATTTGTTGATAAAGAGAAATATATATCAAAATATTTAATACTGTAGATAGGAAAATCACTTTTTATGCAATCTGGAATACTGCTATCATATTTTTCAATCAAGTTAAATCCTGATTTATATCTATATATAAAGGGAAAGAAATTACATAGCAGTTCTTTAAAAGTTGAAAATTCATCAAATAGTTCATCAAAAAAAGCCTTTCCTTCTTCATTAAACTTATCACTACGACGTTGAAATAAATATAAGTTCACATCACACATCACATCAGAGGATATAAAATATTCTCTATTTTCTTGGATCACTTCATATAATTTAGGAGCTTCAAAATGAATAATTTCAAGCATCAATAGCGTAGGACTATCTAAATCATATTCATTACAGAAAGTAGAAGTAAAAGCAGAATTAATTAATCTTTTATAGTGACGAACATTTTTAGTATTTTTGCAAATATGATCAATAATTGGAAGATAACATGAAATTTCAATTTCGTTTTCAATGTATTTATTAATTATATTAGCTGTGCATACTGAAAATATAGTACCTAATCTATCAGAGTCAATAGATGGAATATGAATTTCTTGTTGAACAATTTTCTCTATAAACTTTGGATTGATTTGAGCTGTATCACTAAGAATTTCATTCATTCTCGCTTGGTCATATGATAATAAATATATTATATTTGGTAAATCAAAAACAGTGCTGATTAGCTTAAAAAGAAATATTATATTTTCAGCACTTGCTCTTTCTAAATTATCAATAACAAAAACAACTTTTTTATTTTGATCAAGCAGATATGAACCTATCTGCATTTCAATATGTTCTACTTCGTCATATTCATCATCGGATAAATCATTAATCAAATCAATTAGATTTGGCAAACCTACTTTTTTATCAATATATCCAGATACAATGCATTTAAGGCTATTTATTATGCTTCTTGTTTTAGCCAAACTAAATTTAATATCTGTTTTATCAATGATTTTTTCATACATAGTAGTCAATAGAGCCTCTTTTGATCCTAATAACCATGGATCAATATCATCAATAACGATCACTTTATTATTGGTTAATTGTTCTTTAACATTATTTATAATAGTTGTTTTTCCACAGCCCCATTCGCCAACTAATGCAATTGTAAATGCCCTATCAGAACAGTATGAAGAAATATAGTTATAAAGCTGATTTACTATTCCATTTCGATTCAACATATCATAAGATACATCTTTTTCGGATACTAAAATAGGTTGTCCTAACTTAATGCTAAAATTGTTTTCATATATATCTTTTAAATCAAGAATACTGGACTTGCTGTAAATTAAATTTTGCGTTGTTTTATAAAACACAATAAATCTGATTATTATAGAAACAAATGTGAGTCCAGATAAAGCTAATCCTATTATACTTTTATAATTATTTATATTATTTGAACAGATACAATAGCCTGTCCAACTTCCTAAAATATATAAGATACTTAACAAACTGGAATCAAATACATTAACGGCTTTATATCGGAATTGCTGTACTAAATGTATATTAGCCAATGACACAATAACAATTATAATAGCACCAACAATAAGAATACCCCATAGTATACTTGGAATATCATCTTTCAGTTTTGAAGGCAGATTGTAGATATCTGCTGTTATAAAAAATATACATATAATAGTAGAATAAATTATAGATTTTGAAATTGACCTAACAAAATTAATTTTATTAAAATATTTCTTTATCGTATTAAAAAAGTCTTTTATTCTCATCACATCCTAACTGCAATTAAATAATAAACATATTAATGTGAGCCACAAATAGATGTTTTCATTAGATATTATTGCTAAAGACATTTTTCTAAGAAATTATATTTCATACATTTCTTCTTTATTTTAGAAAGACAATACATTCTTGTTATAGCGTTCGTATTTTCTACATCTTAAGCAAACACGACCTCGCTATTTAATTAATGCTTTTGATTATAAATTGTTGGATATAAAATTTATAATATTTTATTATTTCTTTACTACTTTCCTTAAAAATATGGCCTTGCAAACATCTATTATTCTTTACTTGTTAACTTTCCTACTACGTTCGCCACATACCAAAACATGACTGGTGGGATAGCGTTACCTAAAGCACGATACTGCGCTGATTCGGTACACACAAGCTTAAATGATTCAGGGAAAGACTGAATTCTTGCAACTTCGCGAGGAGTAAATCGTCTATATCTCCCATTAACCATTAAAACAGGGTCTGTACTGTTTAAAGAAACCTTTGCTAAGTGTGAGCCAACTGTATTACAAGGCTTTGTAATATCCTGTGCCCTTCCTTTATTCATTGTTTCACGCTTTCTCATCATTCCCTGAACAGCTCTCTCGCTAAAGAAATATTTCTCAGCAACCGCATTTTCTATTACTTTTCCAAGAGAAACATATTCATTTTCATCAGTAATAGGCATATCCGGAAATTCAAATTTAATACCAAGATCGTTACGGAATCCAACAATAATAACTCTTTCACGTTTTTGAGGGACACCATAATTTGCGGAATTCAGCAATTTGTGTGTAATAGTATATCCGCTTTTTTCGAACTCCTCTAATATTAGAGGAAATGCTTCTTTCTTATTCGCTGACATAATGCCTTTAACATTTTCAGCAATAAAGCATAAAGGTTGTTTTTCACGCAAAATACGACACATTTCAAAAAACAACTTTCCTCTATCGTCTTTAATTCCAAGTCGCTTAGGATTCTGAGCTACTATCGAAAAGGACTGACAAGGGAACCCACCCGTAAGAATATCAAAGTCAGGAATCTCACCAGATTTAACTTCTCGAATATCTCTGTTATCTGGCTTTATTCCAAAATTTTCTTCAAAAAGCCTACAAGCATTATCGTCTATGTCGTTGGCATAAACGATTTCCATATTATTGCTCGGATAATACTTGTCTAAAAATGTAAAATCGCCAAGTAATCCCACATCAGTTCCACCACAGCCACAAAAAAGAGATGCAACTTTTAATTTGTCCATGTTAATAACTCCTCAAAATTACCTACTTCAGCTCTGGTTGTGCTAAATGTTATATCTGCTCCGTCTTTTGGAATCATATCTATTAAGTCTCGCTTATACAATCCAACAGGGTCTTGTATAAGAAACAATTTCTTCTCAGTTTTGCTTATCATCAAACGATAAACAAAATATCTATCTCGCATTGTATTTGCTGTATTCCACTCATTTGGCGTAAGATGAACCTTGTTAAAATGTAATGGCTTAGAACTAATCGTTGTTTTTACTTCTATATAGCGTTTGCGTTCATCCAGTTCAACAGACTGAATATCGTATCCAACTGCAAATTGTGTTGGGATGCGTTTTATAAGATGAATAAGATCTTCACGTCCACCAATTTTCACACGTTGACATTCATGCGAATGAACAAGACTTTCACCCATGTCTCCAATATCTTTTGTTTTAATTACATCAGATTTTTCGAGTATTTTATCATAAAGTGCATAACTCTGTTTCTTTAACTCTTGATATTCCTCCACATCATTTGCAATGAATGCAAGAATGTCCGTTTCGAAATCAGTTTCTTTAATATCACGATTTACAAATTTAAACCACTCATCGTAACATTCTTTTATTTCTTCATATGTAGCATATCTATTTTGAATAAACCTATCATATTGATTAAACCATTCAGTTGAATTAGTAAATTTCAAAACAGCTTCGTTTTCTAACTTGTTTATGTAAAAATTCTTTCCACCATACACAATAAGCAAATTGGCTATTTCCATATAATCAAGGATATCCCCGGCATAGCGAATAACATCACCTGTCTCATCATACTCAACATCATTCTCTCTATTTTCAATTATACGCTTCCAAACTTTTTCAGGTGCTTCATTATCTCTTGTGCAACGTAAATCGTTAAAAATACAATGGCAAGCCTCAGCTTTTGTAAGATATTGACGAGAGCCTGTATTTTCCTCGGCATATTTCAAAACAGATAAAATATACTGTGCTGGCTTAAAATGAATTCCAGCACTAATTTGTTTAGCAATTTCTTGAACTTTTAAATGGGCTCCAGGGTACTGAAAGTTATAAAGATAATATTTGAAAAACTCAACCAGATCTTCTTTTTGAGCTAATTCAATTGCCCTTCTTCCAGGCTTTACAATATCACCATTGTATTCAAGAAAACCAAATAAAGAGGAAATTTCGGTTCTCCAATTGTTGATGGTTTTTAATTCTTTAACTGCATTACCAGGATAACGACGAATCGCTTCGTTTAATAGATCTGCAAATTTTTCTTTATGTGCTTCATTCATCTTAAATATTTCTGTTGCCATATAGACAAGAACATTTTCCACATCATTTTTAAAACGTGGTCTAACGTGATGAATTCTAAAGTATAGGTCATCTGGTATGTGGTATTTCATATATATAATCACTCCAAATATTTTAGCAAAACTTCTGCGATTGCTTGAGCCATTAATGGTGGAACGGCATTTCCTACTTGTCGAAATTGTTGTGTTTTGTTGCCTTCAAATACAAAATCATCCGGAAACGATTGTAATCTCGCACATTCTCTAACAGTTGGAACCCTATTATATTTATAATGAAAATGGTGTCTATGACCAGTATCAATAGTGGGGGCAGGTTTATAACTACAAAATCTTGTCCAAGCAACGTGAAAATTTCGCGATTTTATATACTCTTCAGGTAAGTCTTTATAATTTCCACCATCAGGAACTAATGAAATAATATGCTTTACTTTTTCTGAATGAGCCGCTGCTATATGATTTCTTACTTTTTCAGAATTCTCTCTCATGATTTTCTGGTATTCATTCTGAACCTCTGTTTCATATTCAGCTGGATCTTCACCAAGTTCATTAATAAGTGGTGGAAGATCAGAAAGAGCCATTTTACAGGTTACCATTTCTTTTTTTGTTATGGAATCGAAATTAAAATCTTTGTCTTTTAAGCCAACAAATATGACTCTTTTTCTGTTTTGTGGTACTCCATAATCCGCTGCACATAAGATGCGATATTTTACTCTGTATCCAAGTGCAGTCAAACGTTCAATAATGCTTTCCTTAATTTGTCCCTTAAATAAACTGACAAGTCCTGGAACATTTTCAATAACAAAAGCCTTAGGTTTTATTTGCTCAACAAAGTGAATGTATGATAAATAAAGTTTATTTCTTGGATCGTCAAATTTTCTTGGACCTGAAAGAGACATTCCCTGACATGGAGGTCCACCTATTATTAAATCTATATTCTTATCGTCAATTACTTTTTTTATATCTGAATAATTAAGTTCAGTAATATCACCACATATTGACTTTGCTTTCTTGTGGTTGTGTTCAAAAACGTTTAATGCCATTTTATCATTATCAATGCCAAGAAGTATATTTACTCCTGCCCTTTCAAATCCACATGATAATCCGCCACAACCACAAAATAAATCTATTGCATTGTAACTTTTCATTCCATACCTCAAAATGTTTGTCCTTGGACTTCGTGTCTTTTGTGGGTTTTCTTACTCCACACCCGAAATCATAAATTTAATGCTCTTATCAAATAAATCTCCCAGAGTAAGCAAGTCAGAAAGATTGAAAGGATAGTTTCTAAGACTGTCCTTGTGTTTTTTATCATTAAGGATAAAATCTGCCTTGGAACTTAAGAATTCATCAGAAACCTGTTCTGCTGATGTGATATCCAGATTATGAAGAATAATTCTGCTAAGTTGCATTTGAATATTTGCAATAATAGGATTATTATTGACATTATCAAATACCTCAATCATTTTATCTCTGCCACGTTCACTTATATTAGCAATTTTTCTATCTGGCTCAGTTGCAGTAAACTTTTTTTCATTTCCACAAAGAAATAGTATGCTGCTATTTGCAAATGCAGCTATTTCATTCAGATAGTTATCTTGTAAATTTTTACTACTCTTAAGTGAGATTGTTCTTGCAGGAGTTGCCTTTATGCTCCGTAACGCCTGACTTACCGTAGCACCTGCACCATGGTTATCATCTTCTGTGCCAAGCAAATAACCCACGCTACATTCCAAAGTTTGAGCCATTTTTATTAATATCTCATAACTCGGATTGCCGCCGTTTTTCCAGTTGGTTATGTTACTCTTACTTATTCCAAGTTCGGTTACAAGGCTGCTTGCTGAGTAGCCTTTTTCTTTGCATTTTTGTTTGAAAGCGTCATAATTCATAAATAGCACTCCTGTTGTTTGTGCAGAAAGTAGAAATAATAAGCAAACTATTGACAATTGTCCTATCTTGATGTATGATGTAAATCAATAAAGTTGCATCATATAGAACTATTCAGCAATATTTAACTTTATTGAAATTACATTTTAAGCTGCACTATCTTCATGCGTCTATTGTACCATATTTTTAGTGCAAAGTCAAGTTTATAATAAAAGAAAGGAGTCAAAAATGAAAGAAAAAGGTGATGTTCCAAATCTTCCGCCTGAATTTAACCCCATAATTCCACTTCGTGACGATTCACCACAAAGAGAATTTCCAATCAAGGCATTACCTCCAATTCTTCGTGAAATGGTAATCGGCATCGCTGAAACCACAGGCACAGATCCAGCAATGGCAGCAACTTCGATCTTATCAGCAATTAGCTATTGCTTTACAGGCAAGTATAGAATGCAGGGTAAAGCCGACCATTCCGAACCGCCTATGATTTACAGCTTCATTGTGGCAGAACCCTCAGAACGCAAATCGCCTGTGATAAAGTTTATCAAAAAGCCGTTTGTTGATTTTGAGATGCAATATAATCTGGAACACGCTGAAGCATTCCACAAAGCGGAAGCTGTGAAAAAGAAACTGCTTCTTGAAGCTGATAAGCTTGAAAAAGAGGGAAGTAAGGACGTTGACCAGATTGCAAAGCTTAGAACGCAGGCAGAGCAAATGGGAACTGTGGGCAGAAGACGAATTGCTGTAGATGATATTACTCCTGAATCGTTGATTCAGCTTATGGGAAGAAACCGCTCGTTGCTGATGATCTCAGATGAGGCTGGGATGCTTGGAAACTTTGCAGGGCGATATTCCAACAACAGTATGCCGAATATGGATATGATTCTGAAAGCGTGGAGCGGTGAAAGTTTCTTCTGTGACAGAGCAACAAAAGAAACCATACAGATACCCACTCCATGTCTGTCAATCAGTCTTGCAGGACAGCCATATTTATGGGACAACATGGTTTCCAATCCTATATTCCGAAACAGTGGACTTCTTGCAAGATTTTTCTACTGTTTCCCCAAAAGCAAAGTCGGCACAAGACGATATGATTCCAAAGCAATTGCCACTGCCGTAGTTGACAGTTACAACAAGCTGATCGATATTCTTCTCACAAGAAAATTCAATGCAGGAGATACAGAAGAAAAATTTCTGAAATTTGATGAAACTGCACAGCAAAATTTCATTGATTACTACAACCAATATATCGAAAAAATTCAGCTGACAGAGTTTTCAAACTGCAAAGACTGGGGCGGTAAATACCACGGGCAGATACTTCGCCTGTGTTGTGTCATTCATTGTGTAAAGTGTGTATTGAAAAATGAAAATCCTGAAAACGTTCTTGTCGGTGCAGATACACTTTGCAATGCAATCGATATTGCAGATTACTACAAAGAACAGGCAATCTACGCATTCAGCATCGGTGGAGTAGATCAGGAAATTCTGAAAGCAGAAAAAGCTTTGGAAATCATCAAGGCAAAACAGATCAAAGAGGGTTTCCAATCAGCATTGTTGAAGAAGTGCCGAAATAAAATTTTTGCAGAATCTGATGATTTCTATAAGGCACTGAAACTGCTTGAAGAATACGGTTACGTTGCTCTTGATGAGAGAGAAACCGGTAACCACAAATCGGCGGTTTATGTTTATGTAAATCCGAAAGTATTTGAAAAACCGTCTGATGATCGCTGACCTTGTCAGCGAAAGCCCTCGGCAGAGCGCCTGTATATGTGATAGACCTGTTCAAGGGCTGTCATATATACTATGGCGTTACAATAGGCATAGCCTGTTGTAAATCGGTGCTTCGCACCGTGGTTGCCGCAATCCTCAGATTATTCGGCAACGCAAGTTTTGAGAAAGGAGGCATGGAGGAATAACGCTTTTTCAAAAGAGTTTCCCACCAGATATAGATGAAAGAAAAACGCATTTCATTTTGTCAGGGCAAAGGATCGCTGACGCACAATAACCGCTTATTTATTGCAGATAACGTAGACCGCAGCCACATAAAAGATAATATTACATTTATCAGGGAAGACATTGGCTATGTGTATGAGCATTTATTTGCTGAATCAACAAAGCGTTATAACGCCAAACAGAAACGCAATGACAGAAAAATTCATGGTACATATTATGAATCCCTGTTCCATCGAAAACCTACTAATTCCGTTGTAACAGCTGCCGACAAACGCAAAAGCTTCTATGAAGATGTCGTGCAGATCGGCAGAAAAGAAGATTCCGGAGTGGATACAGAAGATGCACAGCTTGTAGCATCGTGTCTGAAAGAGTATATGGCAGGATATCAGCAGCGTAATCCGAATTTCGTAGTATTCAACGCTGTGCTTCATATGGACGAAGCCACACCGCATTTACATATTGACTATATTCCTGTTGGTCATTACAATCGTGGACAGGATACACAAAACGGCATTGCTCAAGCCTTAAAAGAAATGGGATTCGGAAGTGGAAAAGATGCAATTGCACGTTGGAGAAAATCAGAAATTGAAATACTGAATCAAATCTGTTTTGCTCACGGTATCAGACCTTTGGAACCTGAAAAGTCAAGAGGTTCGATGTCAGTTAAAGAGTACAAAGAAGCAAGGCAAGAAGCAGATAAACTTAAAGCTGAAAATGTCCAACTTAAAAGCGAAAATGAGGGTATTTCTCGTGAGCTTGCCAAAACAAAAGCAATGCTTGAAAAGGCAAATAAGAAAAAGGTTCAGCTTGTTGATATTGGGAGCATTGCGGTTAAGCCGACCATTTTTGGAAACAAGGTTACCCTTGATAAAAATGATTATGACAAACTTCAAACTCTTGCTGAAAAAGAAGTGGTCAGCGTAAAACAAACCAGAAAACTTACTGCGACTAATCAGCAACTCAGCAAAGAAAATATGGAATTGAAAAGTACAATAAACCAGCAAGCAACTGAACTTGCCGAATATAAGAAACCTGCAACAATATCAGTCAAAGCACTTATGAAAAGTGCAAAGGAGACCTCTGAAAAGGAGAGGTTAAAATCTGACTTGCAAAAAGCGAAATCATTCATTTCAGCTAATGGACTTACAGAAGAATTTCACAAATACAAATCAAACACAAAAAATCACGAATTAGAGTAAAGGAGATTTACTATGACACAGGAAAGAAAAAATGCAATCGTTGATGATATTATGGCACTCCTCATTCAGCTCACTGATGAGGAGACAACACAGGAAACAACCAGAAAGAAGCCCGTTGAGATGCTTACAATCAAAGAGTGTACCCAAGTGATAAAGGGACTCAGCGAACACACTGTTCGCCAGCTGGTGGCACAGAACAAGGTCAAATACATTCGCACAGGTCAGGGCAAGCGTGGCAAAATCCTCATTAATAAAGAAGAACTTCTCAAAGTTTTTGAAGTCTGATGAACTGTTTTGAAAAAATACGAAATTGTCTTGACATACGGACAGTTGCAGAGCATTATGGAATTGAAATCAAGCGTAATAACACTTGTCTCTGTCCGTTTCATGATGATCATCACCCCTCTGCACACATATACCCGAATGCATTCCATTGCTTTACCTGTAATTTGCATTATGACATTTTAGGTTTTGTTATGAAATTGTTCGGACTATCTGCTATTGATGCTGTCAAAAAGCTGAATGATGATTTTAACCTCGGTATCAGCTTCGGACATAAAAAAGAGTATCATAAACCAAAATATTCAGAAGCTGCTGAGATTCGGGAGATTAAGCGAAAGAAACGTGAACGCTTTGAAAAATGGGAACAGGAAGCATATCAGACGATACACGATTATCTATGGTTCATGCGTGACTGGTTTGAGAAATACAAACCGTCACCTGATGATACATATATAGATGAGTGTTTTCACATTGCGAATGTTGAATATCGCCATGCAGAGGAATTTTCACTCAGTTGGATTCAGCAATTTTCAAATGAAGAAAAGGTTGAATGGAAGTGGGTAGTCGATAAAATGAGAAATTTTCTTGATGAGCATAAAAAGGAAGAAAAGTCACAAAGTGCAGAAAGTTCAGAGACATATATTAAGGTTTCAAGGGCAAAATCACCAGACAGTATTCCTGTTAATTGGTGATAAACACAAGAAAGTACAGGAAGCCCACAAAGTCCAAGGACAAAAACTATAACATTTCAGGAGGTAACAGACAGCACTATGGCTGCAATCGATAAACGAGGAAGCACATTCAGAATCAGAGTTTTCGTTGGTACTGATACGAATGGTAAGAAGATTATGAAGTCCACAACATTCACTCCGCCGACAGACACAACACCGAAAAGGGCTGAGAAACTTGCTCAGGAGTTCGCCTTTGAGTTTGAACGTCAATGCAAAGGATATATCAGTTTCAATGAAAATATGAGATTTTCAGAACTTGCAGATTGGTATTTCACCAACTTTGCACCGGTAGAATTAAAAGCATCGACCGTTTACACTTATACCGGACAGTATAAGAAGCATATCAAACCTGTTCTCGGCAACATGAAATTAAAAGATATTACAACGCCGAAACTGACACAGGTAATGCAGTCATACAATTTAAATCCTGCGACTGTCAGAAAATTGTATGTCATTATTCAGTCTATTTTCAAACGTGGTATGGAGCAAGGATTTATGCGTGATAACCCTTGCCATAATGTTATTCTTCCAAAGAATAAGGAACAGCACAAAGTTATGGCTCTTACAGAAGATGAATTAAAACGCTTTGTGAAAATGCTTAATGAAAAGCCATGTGATGAAGATGTTAAGCGTATCATCAGAGTGCTGCTTTATACGGGAATGCGTTCGGGAGAATGCTTTGCACTACGCTGGGAAGATGTTGATTTTGAGAATATGTCAATTTCAATCAAGCATACGCTGAATGACATAGGCGGAAAGCATGAATTGACACTGCCAAAAACGAAAAAGAGTATCCGAACAATCGGTATGAGTAAAACTGTTGCTGATATATTTCAAGAACAGAAAAAATACACCGATGATCTGAAAATTGTTCTTGGTGATAATTATGCACATCCAGAAATGGTATTTCCATCAGCAAACGGCAATTATCGTGACAGAAGTTCTGTTTTGACTTCGCTGAAACGCTTTACCAAAGGCACAGAATTTGAGCATATGACGTTACACAAGTTAAGACATTGCAATGCTACCATGCTTTTGAATATGGGCGTAGATCTCAAAATTATCAGTGACCATTTAGGACATTGCGACATCAATGTCACAGCTGATATTTATGCTGATGTGCTTAGCAGTACACGAAAAGTGTTGGCAGATTCTATTGAGAAGAAGCTGACTGAATAAAGAACAGAAATTACAGCAACATAAAAAAATCGCTCTGCAAAACACAGAGCGATTTTAAAATACTTTTTGGTTGTCCAGAAGTTGTCCAAATGGACTTCTGAAACAAAAGAAACAACGCAATATCGATAAAAAATCGATGTTTCCTTATCTCTTGGAGAACTGCGGTGCACGACGAGCAGCCTTCAAGCCGTACTTCTTTCTTTCCTTCATTCTCGGGTCACGAGTGAGGAATCCAGCCTTCTTCAGGGCAGGACGCAGGCTCGGATCAAATTCCAGCAGAGCTCTTGCAATACCGTGACGGATTGCACCAGCCTGACCGGTTACGCCGCCACCAGTAACGGTGCAGACAACGTCCAGCTTTTCTACAGTGTCAGTCAAAGTCAAAGGCTGACGAACGATCAACTTCAGTGTATCCAGGCCAAAATATTCATCAATCTTACGGTCATTAATGGTAATGTTACCGCTACCCGGATAAAGTCTTACTCGAGCAACAGAATGCTTTCTTCTGCCGGTACCATAGTAATATTTTACTTTAGATTCGTACATAGTGTGTAATGCTCCCTTCCCTCTTAGAATTCGTAAACTTCAGGCTTCTGTGCAGCCTGCTTGTGCTCTGCACCCTTGTAGGTACGCAGACGCTTCAGCTGGTTTGCACCCTGGGTGTTATGCGGAAGCATACCCTTGATGGCAATTTCCATTGCACGATCAGCATTGTTTTCCATCATATCTTTGTACTGGATCTGCTTCAAGCCGCCAATCCAGCCTGTGTGCCAGTAAAAATACTTGTTTTCCAGCTTCTTACCAGTGAGCACTGCCTTATCGCAGTTAATCACAATTACAAAATCGCCGCAATCCACATGCGGTGCAAATGTCGGCTTATGCTTTCCTCTTAAAATGTGTGCAGCCTTTGCAGCAACACGACCCAGAGGCTTGCCTTCTGCATCAATAATATACCACTTGCGGCTTACTTCGCCAGCTTTTGGCATGGTTGTTGACATAGTAATTTCCTCCATTCAATCTCTAACAAAAAATCCGTTTAAAAATCAAAAGCGCAGTCCAAATGAACACGCATCATTTTCAAACTAGGCAGAGGGCAGTTGGGTTAAGACTGCACCGCCGGCGTTCCGCAAGATATCAACCGGTCTCTCTGACAGTACAAGTTTAATTATACATGATTTTAAAAGCCCTGTCAAGAGGCAATTTGCCAAATTTTCATCTTTTTTTGCATTTTCTTTTGCATCCCGTATACGCTGTCTATTTGGTCACAATAATGCTGGAATCAAAATTTGCATGAATCATATAATAGATTAAAAAGCCCAAAATGCAAAGCACGAAAAAGGCAACAATCACACGAAATCGAAACCGAAGAAATGGTTTTGGCTGATTGCTTTCCTGAATGCGTCGCATTTTTGTTTTTTTCTTTTTTTTCATATGGTTTCCTTCCCGTTCCCACAGATCAATCTGCCAAAATTCTGTTTGACAGAACCTGCAATTTCCTTGTTGAGTTCTATTATAAAGGATTTTGAAAAGATTTTCAAGTTTTTTTTCAGATGCAGGCAAATTTATTGCAAAATCTGTTTTTTTATAGTATAATAAATAGGATCCGTTCCAGTGTACCGAAAAAGTTTCCTTGAAATCCATACTTTTCTCGGTACCCATGAAGCAACAGATGGACCTACAGCATTCCCTGTAGATCCCAGAACAAGCAGCCGCATCAAAGCAAGCGGCTTGCACGCAGGAGGAGATTACTATGTGCGGATTTGTAGGATTTACCAACAAAATTGATAATTCCAACCAGGTGTTAAAAGCCATGATGGATAAAATCAAACACCGTGGGCCAGATGCAGAAGGCAAATACATCGATGCAGACATTGCCTTAGGACACCGCAGACTAAGCATCATCGACGTATCGGAATCCGGAAACCAACCGCTGTACAGCGAAGATGGCAACCTGGTTCTGGTATTCAACGGAGAAATTTATAACTATCAGGACATCCGCAAAAAATTGGTGGAAGCCGGATATCATTTTGCAACACAGACCGATTCCGAAGTGCTCATTTACGGCTATCAGGAATACGGTGCTGACCTGCTCAACCAGCTGCGCGGCATGTTTTCCTTTGTCATTTGGGACAAAAAGAAGAAAAAGCTGTTTGGCGCACGAGACTTTTTCGGCATCAAACCGCTTTATTATGCACAGATGGGCGAAAGTTTTTTGTTTGGATCGGAAATCAAAAGTTTCCTTTGCCATCCGCATTTTCAGAAAGTTCTCAACGAGGATGCTTTGGAAAACTACCTGACATTCCAGTACTCCCCTTGTGCAGAAACATTCTTCCGGGGCGTTTACAAACTGCCGCCGGCACACTATTTCACCTATGAAAACGGAAAATTAGACATCCAGCGTTATTGGAGCATTCACTTCCAAGCAGATGAAAAGCCAACACTGGACGATTGGGTAAACCGCATCTCTGATACCTTCCACGATTCCGTGCAGGCACACAAGATTGCCGATGTAGAAGTCGGTTCCTTCCTCTCCAGCGGTGTGGATTCCAGCTATGTAGCTGCTATTGCCGATGTGGATAAGACCTTCACCGTTGGATTCGGCAAAGAAGAACGCTACAATGAAATCGGCTGGGCAAAGGGATTCTCCGAAGCCATTGGAAAGAAGAACTACAGCAAAGTCATTGAACCAGAGGAATACTGGGATCATCTGTCTATGATTCAATATCACATGGATGAACCGCTTGCCGACCCGGCTGCTATTGCCCTGTACTTTGTCTGCAATCTGGCTTCACAGTCCCTGAAAGTAGTTCTTTCCGGAGAAGGTGCCGATGAAATCTTCGGCGGCTATAACGTATACAGCGAACCGAACTCCACCATGTATGACAAACTGCCCATGGGACTGCGCCGTGGCATTGGTCATCTGGCACAAAAAGTCCCCGCACACCGCGGTGTCAACTTCTTTGTACGAAAGGGAAAAACCTTGGAAGAGCGCTTCATCGGAAACGCCTATATGTTTACCCCAGAAGACCGCAAAGCCATTCTGAAAATCAAAACAGCTGCACCAGATCCAACTGCAATTACAAAGCCTTACTACGATCAGGTACAAGATCAGGACGATGTCACCAAGATGCAGTATCTGGATCTCCACATGTGGATGGCCGGCGATATTCTGCTGAAAGCCGATAAAATGAGCATGGCAAACTCGCTGGAACTGCGTGTTCCCTTCTTGGATAAAGAAGTCATGAAGCTGGCAGAGCAGATTCCGACTCGTTACCGGGTAACCCGAAAAGAAGTGACCGATTCCCACACCAGCTATGTCACCAAATATGCAATGCGACTGGCTGCCAAAAAAGACACTCCACCGCAGACTGCCAAAACGGCTGCCAAGAAGAAGCTTGGCTTCCCGGTTCCAATTCGGGTTTGGCTGAAAGAAGATACCTATTATAATAAAGTGCGTGCTGCTTTTGAAAGCGAAGATGCCCAGCATTTCTTCCATACAGAAAAGCTGGTTCGCCTGCTGGACGATCACCGTGCCGGAAAAGCAGACAACAGCCGTAAGATTTGGACGGTATACATGTTCCTGATCTGGTACCAAGTTTACTTCCGGGAACAGGCATAAGCAAAGACGGAAAGGAAGCACTATGGCAAGCAACGTAACGTATCAGTATATTCAAAAAAATGAGGACATCCGCACCTATATTCGCCGTGCGGATCAGTCCCTTGCGGCAATGGGATACACGGAGCATTCCTTTGCTCATGTGGAAAAAGTAGCACAGACAGCCGCCATGATTCTGACCACGCTGGGCTATCCGGAACGACAGGTGGAACTCGCCCGTATTGCCGGATTTCTGCATGACATCGGCAATGTTGTCAACCGTACCGATCATGCACAAAGCGGTGCTGTCATGTCATTTCGTATTCTGGATCGTCTGGAAATGCCGGTGGATGAGATTTGCTCCATCATTTCGGCAATCGGAAACCACGATGAAACAACGGCACAGCCCATTGATGCCATTTCTGCCGCTTTGATTCTGGCAGATAAGTCCGATGTCCGCCGCAGCCGAGTTCGCAACACGGATCTGCTGACCTTTGACATTCACGACCGTGTGAACTATGCGGTAGAATATGCCGATCTGCATTTCAACGAAGACCAGACTGCCATTGTGCTGGATTTAAAGATTGATACGGAAATTTCCTCCGTATTGGAATATTTTGAAATCTTCATGCAGCGCATGCTGCTTTGCAAGCGTGCGGCGCTGTTCTTTCACCTGAAGTTTAAAATGTATATGAATGGCAGCAATGTGCTCTAAGGCATTTGCCCAAACATGCTGCCATGCAAAAATCTAGGAGGTATTTACTATGATTTCAAATCATCCGCATTTAATTGACCTGGACGATTATCCGGCACAATGGTGGCTGAATGTCGTAGATCTTGGCGAAAAGATCAGCAAACATCCCGAAATTTATTCCGGCGCCTGCCATAACAAAATTATGGCGACCTTATTCTATGAGCCGTCTACCCGTACCCAAATGTCTTTCCAAACTGCTATGCTGCGGCTGGGCGGTCGTCTGATTGGCTTTGACAATCCGGCAAACTCCTCCGTTTCCAAGGGCGAAACATTAAAGGATACCACCAAAATTGTCAGCAGCTACGCAGATATCCTGGTTATGCGGCATCCGGTTGCCGGCGCTGCAAAAGCTGCTGCACTGTCTGCGGATTGTCCGGTTATCAATGCCGGCGACAGCGGTCACCTGCACCCCACACAGACCCTGACCGACCTGCTCACCCTAAAATGTGAAAAAGGCAGACTGGATCATCTGACCATTGGTTTGTGTGGCGACCTGATCAACGGCAGAACCGTACACTCCCTGCTGAAAGCCATGTCTCGTTTTCCGGGCAACCGCTTCATTCTCATTTCCACACCGGAACTGAAGCTGCCGTTCTACATCAAGGATATTCTGACTGCAAACGGCTGTGACTTTGAAGAAGTTTCTTCTCTGGAAGCCGTTTTGCCGGAACTGGATGTGCTGTACATGACTCGTATTCAACAGGAACGCTTTGCAAGCAGAGAAGAATACCTCAGCCAGAAAGATACTTACGTATTGGACACCAAGAAAATGAAGGCTGCCAAGAAGGATCTGGTGGTTCTGCATCCGCTGCCACGTATCGATGAAATTGAAGTAGCTTTGGATGACGATCCCCGTGCCATTTACTTCAAGCAAGCCAAGTACGGCATGTATGTCCGCATGGCACTGATTATCACCATGCTGGAACTGGACACCCAAACCGTACTGCTGCGTGGTCAGACCTACAAGGGTGCTGCCTGCAAGAATCCGAACTGCATCACCTGCACCGAAAAGTATCTGCCGAAAAGCTTTATCAAGATCGGCGAAACCTTGCTGGAATGTGAATACTGCAACGAACGCCTGCTGCTGGAACACTAAACGGCTTCCCGCAACTGCAAATATAACAAAAGCTCCCGGAATCTATTTTCCGGGAGCTTTTTTGGATACTCCTACAATTTGTTTTCCACAGTTTCAACATGAAAATGTTGAAAACATAAAATTTTATGCTTGCGGTACGGTCTCACCATAATACGCCTTGCAGTACATTTCCTTCAATTCGGACATCAGCGGATACCGCGGATTGGCGCCGGTGCACTGATCGTCAAATGCCTGCTCTACCATTTCATCCAGCGTTGCCAGGAAGTCTTCCTCCTTGACACCATAATCCCGGATGGTTTTCCGAATGCCGACCCGTTCCTTCAGCTGCTCGATCTGTTCCAACAGCTTCTCAAACAGTTCTTCATCCGTAGGAGCTGTCAGTCCCAGATACCGTGCGCACTCGCAATACCGTTCCAGTGCCTTCGGATACTGATACTGCGGGAAGGTGCCCATTTTCCGTGGTGCCGTTGCAACATTAAACCGCATCACATCCGTAATCAGAATGGCATTGGCAACCCCGTGCGGCAGATGGTGGAAAGCACCCAACTTATGCGCCATGGAGTGGCAAACACCCAAAAATGCATTGGCAAATGCCATACCTGCCATCGTAGAAGCATTCGCCATCTTCTCTCTGGCATAAGGATCATTGGCACCGTTTTCATAGCATGCTGGCAAATAGGTGAAAATGTTTTTCAACGCCTGCAATGCCATTCCATCCGTGTAATCGGTTGCCATAACAGAAGCATATGCTTCCAGCGCATGGGTCATTGCATCAATACCAGATGCAGCTGTCAGGCCTTTCGGCTGAGACATCATCAAATCGGTATCAATAATTGCCATATTCGGCAGCAGCTGATAATCTGCCAGCGGATACTTGGTGCCAGTTGCTTCATCGGTAATAACGGCAAACGGCGTTACTTCGGAACCGGTACCGGAAGAGGTTGGAACCGCAACAAAATATGCCTTTTCGCCCATTTCCGGGAACGTATAAACCCGCTTCCGGATATCCATAAACCGCATGGCCATATCCATAAAGTCTGCCTCTGGATGTTCATACAACACCCACATGATCTTCGCAGCGTCCATTGCAGAACCGCCGCCCAACGCCAGAATGACATCCGGCTCAAACTGCCGCATCTGCTGAGCACCCTGCTGGGCACAGGACAAGGTCGGATCCGGCTCTACATCAGAAAAGAGCTGGTACGCAATCCCCAGACTTTGCAGCTGATCCGTGACGCAGGCAGACATGCCGCTGCGTGCGAGGAACTGGTCGGTCACAACAAATGCACGTTTCTTATGCAGAACTTCTTTCAGTTCCCGCATTGCCACTGGCAGACAGCCCTTCTTAAAGTATACTTTTTGCGGGGTTCGGAACCACAGCATATTCTCTCTCCTCTCAGCAACCGTCTTAATGTTCAGCAAGTGGCGAATTCCAACATTTTCTGATACAGAATTTCCACCCCAGGAGCCGCATCCCAACGTCAGAGAGGGTGCCAGATTGAAGTTATACAAATCACCAATGCCACCGTGAGAGGAAGGGGTATTAACCAAAATTCGACAGGTCTTCATCTTCTCCGCAAACTGCCGAATCCGTTCTTTTCCGGTTTCTGCATGGATATACAGAGAGGACGTATGCCCATATCCGCCATCCTTTACCAGCTGATCCGCCTTTTCCATGGCTTCTTCGAACGATTCTACCCGATACATTGCCAGAACCGGAGACAGCTTTTCATGGGCAAACGGTTCTGACGGGTCTACGGAAGTCACTTCTCCAATCAAAATTTTGGTGTCCGGATCCACCGAAAAGCCTGCCAATTCTGCAATTTTTGCAGCAGGCTGTCCTACGATTTTAGCATTCAATGCACCATTGATCAGGATGATGCTGCGCAGTTTCTCGGTTTCTTCTTCCGTCAGAATATGGCAGCCACGTGCAGTGAATTCTGCCTTGACGGCTTCATACAGCGGAGCCGTTACCAAAACGGATTGTTCCGATGCGCAGATCATACCATTGTCAAACGTCTTGGAATGCACGATAGAATTGACCGCCAGCTTCACATCTGCGCTTTCTTCAATGACTGCTGGTGTATTGCCGGCACCTACGCCAAGTGCTGGTTTGCCGCTGGAGTAGGCTGCCTTTACCATGCCGGGACCACCGGTTGCCAGAATGATGTCAGCTTCCTGCATCAGAGTCTGGGTCAATTCCAGAGACGGTACATCAATCCATGCCACCAAGCCTTCCGGTGCACCGGCTGCTACGGCTGCATCTGCCACCAGTTTTGCCGCTGCAATGGTAGACTGCTTCGCACGGGGATGCGGTGAAATTACAATTGCATTTCTGGTTTTTAAACTAATCAAAATCTTAAAAATTGCAGTAGAAGTCGGGTTAGTTGTCGGAATGACCGCCGCAACCACACCAATCGGTTCTGCAATCTTCATGGTACCGTAAGCGGAATCCTCTTCCAGAATGCCGCAGGTCTTTGCATCCTTATACGCATTGTAAATATATTCTGATGCGTAGTGATTCTTGATGACCTTATCCTCTACAATACCCATGCCAGTTTCTTCTGCTGCTAATTTTGCCAATGGAATTCGTGCCCGATTGGCTGCAAGCGCAGCTGCTCGAAAAATTGCGTCAACCTGTTCCTGGGAATAGGTTGCATAGGTAGCCTGTGCCTTTCGAACGGCAGCCAATGTGTGCCGCAAAGCATCGACATTGTCCACCAAATACGTTGCTTGTTGTTCTGCCATATACGATCGCTCCATTCTTTCCAGTTTCGGGTGAGTTCTTCTGTATCTTCATTATATCAGATTGTTATATTTTTGTCAATCTTTATAATCTTCTAATTTTAATGGAAGATTATAAAGTGTTTTTCTGATTTTCTTTTCTTTTTTCAATATTTAATCTGATTTGCAATCTATTCAAGTCGTTTTTCGTTTCCTGCATGCAACATGCATTTTGTTGGAATACGTCAGATTCTGCCCCCAGATTCTGCCACTTCTTCGACAGGTTTCTCCGGGAATTCGGGGTATAATAAAGAAGGCGGTGATACCCATGAAAACCATTTATCTGGATGTCCTGCTTTGCCTCAATCTATATATCAATTATTTTGTGCTGCGTGCTACCGCAAAATTGCTGCATACCAAACTGCGAACCGGACGTTGCCTACTGGCAGCCGGTGTGGGCAGCCTTTTCTCCCTGACCATTCTACTGCCGCCAATGCCGCCGGTTTACAGCATCCTTTTCAAATTGCTGGCAACCTGCATCATTCTGATGCTTGCAGTCGGCGTGCGGCAAAAGCGCCTGCTGCTTGGCGGAATCTTCTGTTTTTTTGGCATCAGTTTTGGATTTGCCGGACTGCTGCTTGCCATTGGTTCCTGCTTCGGTGGAAAATTTGTGACCTATGGAAACGGATCCTGCTATTTGGATTTTTCCCTCTTGCAGCTTATTTTATTCACCCTGCTTGCATATGGTGTCATGCAATTGGTACAGCGCCTGCGCAATCGTTTGTTTCCTGCGACCGATCCCTATCAGGTTTACATTCGGCAGGGAGAAAAAATGGTTTTGCTGCCCGGATTACCGGATACCGGCAATCAGCTCACTGATTGTTTCAGCGGCAGAATGGTCATTGTTTGCAGTGCAGAACAGCTTCATCCGCTTTTTCCGCCCGGAAAAACGATTCAGCAAATGAAGCATTACCGCATTCTTCCCTGCACAACGGTTTCCTCCAGCGGAATGATTCCTGTTTTTTTGCCGGATGAAATCGTCATCTGCAACCAGGCAACTGGCATGCGGCGCAGTGTCGATGCAATGATTGGTATTGGACAGACACAAGGCAACGCAGTATTTCATCCCAAATTAATTCCATTTTGACAGAAAGGAAATGACTTATGAAATGTAATGGAATGCCCCTCAAAATCGTATGGAATTTTTTTCGACAAACTTGCACCCGTATCTGCAAGAATGATCCTTGCCGCATTGATTACATCAATGGCTCGGATACGCTGCCGCCGCCGCTGACACGGGAAGAAGAAGCCGATGTTTTTCTGGCACTGGAAGCACAGGATCCTGCCGCAAAAGAAACGCTCATTGTGCATAACCTGCGTCTTGTGGTGTACATCGCCAAAAAATTTGAATCCACCGGTGTAGGCCTGGAAGATTTGATTTCCATTGGCACCATTGGCTTAATCAAAGCCGTCAATACCTTTTGTCCCACCAAAAAGATTAAGCTCGCTACATACGCTTCCCGCTGCATTGAAAATGAGATTCTCATGTTTCTGCGCAAAACGTCTCATCAAAAAAATGAGATCTCCATTGATGAACCACTGAATATCGACTGGGACGGAAATGAGCTGCTGCTTGCAGATATTCTCGGCACCGAAGAAGATATTGTCTCCAAAGGCATTGAATCAGAAGCAGAACGTGCCATGCTGCGGGATGCCATTGCAGAACTGGGCAAACGGGAACGGGAAATCATGGAAATGCGGTTTGGGCTCCTGGACGGAAAGGAGAAAACGCAAAAGGAAGTCGCAGAAGCCATCGGCATCTCGCAATCCTATATTTCACGTTTGGAGAAAAAAATCATCCGAAAGTTACGGGGACAACTCGAACTTCTCTCCTGACCATCGGATGCGCAAACAACAAAGCCGCCGGCCTTCCAACTTGGAAGCCGGCGGCTTACGTAGTTCTACTACAAATTATATGCTATCCTGTTTTCTTAGTTCTGTGTGGATTCTGGGCCAAGCTTATAGCCATCTACACACAGCAGGAAGAAAATCAACTGCTTGCAGTCTTGCTGATCGACGCTGCCATCATAGTAGCAGTCACCGTTTACCATCTGCTGCTTGTTGAAATCTACAACCTTCCGCAGGTACTTGTTAAAGGTAACGGTATCTGCCAGGGAAACCTGACCATCCAGGTTTACATCTCCGTACAGCGGATCATAAACCGGCTCTGTCGTGGTAGTCGTGGTGGTTGTGGTGGTGGTAGTCGTTGTCGTAGTGGTCGTGGCTGCTGCCTTTACGATTACATGAACGGTTGCAGTCTGACCGCCTGGTGTGGTAACCTTGATGTCTGTTTCACCAACAGCTACACCGTTTACGGTACCATCGGACAATACTGTCGCAATCTTCATGTTGTCGGTACGGAAGGTAGAATTCGGCACGTTGCAGTCAATCTTCTTGGATTCGCCAACGGTCAGTTCAATAACATCCGGAACAACCAGCTTATCTTCAAACATATCGCTCTTTGCTTCGTTCTTGGTGTCGTCAGTGGTGTAGTAAATGGTTGCGTCCTTCAAAGTAACGGAGCTTGCTTCTGTTTCACCAGCGCCGCCATACCAGAAGCCCAGCTTAAAGTTATCCTTCGGTTGTTCGGTGCTGATATAGTTCATGTGCTTATCCGCATTGTGCTGCAAGCTTTCTGCTACATCACCCGGAATAATCCACATCAGATCATAGGTATGAGAAGCTGCATCTTCGGAAACAATCAAGGTATCTGCCTTTGCCTGATACCAGTAATCAGAAGTTTTTGCCGGGCAGGTATTCCGAACGGAAGTACCCAGACCTACTACCAACTTTGAAATATCTGTTGTAGAGGAAATCTTAAAGAGAATTGCATAAACATCCAGCGTATGGTCATATTGGATACCATAGTCGCTAAACAGTACTTCTGCATTATCACCGGTCTTAATGGTGGTGTTCAGTGTCTTGGTCTTATTTGCCTGATACGGGAATGTGGTAGACTGTGTATAAGTTACAACAGCATCTACCAGGGTAACAGAATCACACTTGGTATACTGTTCTGCATCCTCTTCTCCATACCAATACTGGAAAGAAATCTTGGAAGAAGAATCTGATGTTGTATACTCCTTAACTGCTGCCGGAACATCCCAGGTCACCTGGAAGTAAGAACCAAGCTGATCCTTATCTCGAATGTCAACCCCTTCAGACGGTGTGATTTCAAACGGAACATCCTTATACTTCTCCAGTTCCTTGGTACCCATATCGTTGTACCAGTAACCGCCCTGTTTCTTTACACCAGCTGCTACCTTCGCAGCTTCCAAGTCAGCCGGAGAACCGTTTATAACACTCAAGCCGCCGCCATACATAAAACGCTTCAGCGGAACTTTGCTCTTAATGGTAGCAGAAACGGAATCGATGGTTACTGTATAAGCATCACTTTCTCCCGCACGGATGCCGAAATCACTGTACTTCATTTCGTGGCTGTTCAGCGGATCTCCATTTTCACGGATGGTGGATTCTGCAAGCGGAAGCTTGGTGTCCGGATCAATATAGCTGTCCAGATCATAACCGGAAGTTAATTCCAAATTGATATCAGAAACCTGCTTGGAAAGGGTTGAACGAATGGTTGCGGTTCCATCTCCATTGTCAATGAATTCATAGGTACCGCTTTTATTGTTCTTGGTAGCATAACCAGCGCCGCCGGTATTGGCGTTCGGATTGCTGCTCGGCTCTCCATGACTGGTATCTGTCGTACCATTTACTACAATAGATTCCAGTTTAATTGGAATTTCCTTGCCGCCATCTGCTTCGGTGTAGCAGTTCTGAATCTGGAATTTCTTTTCGCCATAGGTATCATCATAACCGATGTCCAGTTTTGACAAGTCCACGACAACAGAAAACTTTGATGCATATGGCGTACAGCCAATGGCTCCATTGGTGCCTGTTCCCTGTGGCTGAATGGTACCATCTGTTGTGGATTCTGCCCACCATGGCTCAGCATCCAGTGCGATACCAAAATAATACTGGAACTGAGAAACTTCTTCTGCTGCACTAAAATTGAACTGCAAGGAAGTCAGTCCGGATGTTGCAAGATCCTTTACGTCTGCCTTATATGTAACAGCATCCAGATTGGTTACATCTTTCCCATTTTTTATTGGGACTGGCAGTTCCTTATTGACTGTCACCGTCTTCCCGGCTGCCCAAACGGTGGAGAGCGTACCAGAAACAGATGCTGATACAGCTGTCATGGTCATTGCTGCCCCAACCAGCAAGGCACCCAATCGTTTTTTGAATGTCGTACCCATAAATCAATCTTCCTTTCTAAATACGAATCATCTCATTTGTTTATAAAAAGGCAATCTCTTTCCCTTTTATTTGTTTTCATTATATCACATGTTTCAAACAAATTTGTGAATAATATATTAATTTACAAACGAATTGCAGATTTTAGGCACCAAATTTTTTTCTTCATTTTTGTGCATGTTCCATAAAAACATTTCAAATCGTTGGCTATAACCAGATGAAACATAAAAGAAAACGTCTATTATGGAGTAGTAGTCGTACTTGCAGCTGCTGTGGTGCTGGCGGAATTGGAACCGGTATACGTTCCGGTAATGGCAACCTTGTAATCTCCAACCGCCCACACCGTTGGATGGTTCTGGAAGGAAATGGTCGGAACGTAGTTAAAGGATACCGTATTGCCCTTCACAGCATCTGCCTGTACCGAATAGCTGAGCAAATCCACGTTGACCGTAATATCCGTTGCATCCAGATTTTTCACTTCATCCGCAGGCCCGATTACGCTGACCGTCAGCTGCTGCGTTAATACCCGCAAATCGTAGGAACTTGGCGCATTGATCAGCCCGATTTCTGAAATGACAAAATCCTTCTTCACCAGACCCGTAGAGTCCAAAGACAGTGTTACTGTATTGACGCCGGATTCGTTGGTAAAGCCTTCCGGCATTTCCAGTTTAAAGTCCTTCGAAAAATCCAAGCCAATTTCACTCAATGAAACGGAACCAATGTTAAATTCCTTCATATCACCCAGGGAATCATTCGGCGCAGCCAGCGTAATCTGATCCAGAGAGAGTTTCAAATCCAGACTGCTTTGGTCAAAGGAGGACGGCGCATTGGTAATTTGATAGGTAACATCCAACGTTTTTTGATACAATACTGGAATCTCCATCGAATACCGGATATCATCATACGTAAAGTCAGAGTCATCCAAAAGTGCACCTTTTTCATTATAGAATAACAGCTGGTCGCTGAGCAAGTTTGTGGAAGCACTCAACTGTAATTTCTGATCGGTCTGTGCGACGCACTTCGCCACTTGATCCAACTGCTGAACCGGGCCGGTTACCTCTACCGTACTAGGTGTCGTTACCATGTCTGCCTCATCTACGATACAGCCATCGGCAAATGTCACATTGGGAATCTGTGGCACGACATCAAATGTATATGTTGCAATCTTGTCAAACTTGACATTCACCGTACTGGGCTTAATGGATTTCACATTGAAAGAAATGCCGTTGTTACTAGTTACGGCAATCGACAAAGTCTTGGTTCCTGCTGTTGTAATATTTTCCAAAACAGCAGATGCCGTTAAGTCCTCCGGTTTAATCGTTCCGATCTGAGAACGATCTCCTTCAATTTGCACAGTTACCTCCTGCACGCTGCTGTCAATGACACTCAATCCATTTTCTTCTACCGAACTGCCTGCAATATCTACATTCAGCTTCACATGAGAAATGGTGCGTGGCGTCGTTGGATAAATTGCAATGGAAATCACAAACCAGATTACCACTGCCGTAAGAACCGAAAAAACAGCAGTAGTCATGCGATTATTAAAAATTTTATGGAGCAATCCATTCAACGGATTGTGAAATGTTCCTTTCATGTATCATTCATCCTTCTTTCCAAAGTGGATAAACGGAATCTTCTTGGCAGCCTTTTCAATGACACTTGTATTTTCATCGGTAATCATACGGGCATCCAAGAGATGTTTGAGGCTTTCCCGGGTGTAGCCGCTTTTCAGCACACCGTTTTCTGCAACCGAAATGGAACCGTTTTCTTCCGAAACCACCACGACAATGGCATCAGAGTTCTCACTCATTCCAATGGCAGCACGATGCCGGGAGCCCAACTTTTTATTAACCAGTTCTTCCTTCTGCGGTTTGGGCAGAAAACAAGCGGCCGCCAGAATTTTTCCATCCCGCATAATGACAGCACCATCATGCAGCGGTGTTTTGTTGTAGAAAATATTCCCAAACAGTTCCTTGCTGGGATCGGCGTTTAAAATTGTCCCGTTGTCAATCTGTTCGCCCAGACGAGTCTGCCGCTCCAATACAATCAAAGCACCCGTCATGGTTGCAGACAATTCCACACAAGCATCGCAAACCACTTCAATCGCAGGTCCCCAGACCGCCTGATCACCGGTAGAATTGTTCAAGCCAAGACGCAGTCCAATTTTAGTATGTCCTGCCTTTTCCAATGCACGGCGCAGTTCCGGCTGAAACATAATCAGCAGGGCCAAAAGTCCAACGTTAAACGTCTGTGTCAGCAGGTATGTAATCGCCTTCATATTCAGCCATTTTGCCAGAATAAAAGCAATCAATAAAAGAAAAATGCCCTTCATCAACTGTCCTGCCCGTGTTTCCCGAATCAGCTTAATCACAAAATACACGATATAGGACAACACCAAAATATCCAGCAAGTCCACTGGCTGTGCGGTTTTCATCACACTATAAATCATATCCCATAAATCCCGAATGGATGACATTTTTCTCACTTCCTTTTGCTCAAATTTCTAAAAAGTTGTCCAATTTTGAACCTATGTACCGGCGAGGGAGCTGCCCTCGCCTATTTTATTGTAACACAAAAAAAGTATGGTTGCAATACATTCTGATTATTTTTTCAACATTCGGACGCTCTTTTTTACAGCGTCTGCCAATCGAATCACATCCGATTCCCGGCTGAAGGCAGACGGTGCAAAGCGAACGGTTCCATCCGGTGTTCCCAGCGTCTGATGCGCCAGCGGTGAGCAGTGCAGCCCTGCCCGCAGGCAAAAGCCCTGCTCTCCAAGTGCTGCTGCCAATTCCTCCGGCGGAATGTCCACACCATTAAACGAAACAATCGGTACATACGAAACACCCGGCTCCCGATAGAGCCGAATGGCCGGGTCTGATTCCAGCAAGCTGCAAAATACAGTACACAACCGGCTTTCCTTTTGCAGCAGCCGTTCCATCGGCTGGCGCTGCACAAACTCAATGCCTGCCTTGAGAGAAGCAGCACCAATAATATTCAGTGTTCCGCTTTCCAAGCGATCCGGCAGAAAATCCGGCTGATCCGGACTGGCAGAGGCACTGCCGGTTCCCCCCTGCATCAATGGATACAGCGGAAACGCGCCATCTGTCAGCAAAACACCCGTCCCGGTAATGCCATACAGTCCTTTATGCCCAGCGGTACAAAGGATATTGATGCCATCCGACATAGAAACCGGCAGGATACCGCATGCCTGCGCACCATCTGCAATCATGCAGATGTTTCGGCTCTGACATAGTTCCCCCAGTTCCTTCCAGGGCATAATCTGCCCGGTTACATTCCCGGCAATTGTACAGGCAATCGCCTTGGTATGCGGACGAATCAATTGCTGAAACGCCTGCAAGGTCTCGGCAGGATCCGCAGATACCTGCGCAATGCTAAAGGTAATGATCCCGGCCTTCGCCAATGCTGCCACTGGGCGAAAGACCGAGTTATGCTCAATGCTGCTGATGATCACGTGATCCCCGGGCGAAACAACACCCCGAATCGCCTGATTCAGCGCATGGGTACAGTTCATGGTAAAAATGGTATTCTCCACTTTTCCGCCAAAAAATGCGGCAACGGTTTCCCGCGCAGAAAAAACCATCTCAGAAGTCCGGGCAGTAATGGGATGCCCACCACGTCCGGCATTTCCGCCGTAATACGCAACTGCACGATCTACTGCCTGCCGTACTTCCGGCGGTTTGGGATACGTGGTTGCCGCATTGTCAAAGTTGACAATTCTCAAGGCGCCTCACGCTCGCTCTGTACATCCTGATAGGGTATTCCCCCGTACAACAAGATATCTGAAACACTGCTGCAATCGCCTTTTACAACCAGAACATAGCCGCACCCACCGGGAGCATTTTTCTCCTTTCGGCGAATCTCACTCCGGTAGCCGTAGCCGCCAAGTAATTTCTGCGCTTTCATGGCCTGTGTATAAGACTGCATTGCCGCCTTGCATGTTAACATCATATCACCCCTTACATTTTTCAGGATACTTTCATTTTATGCCACCTGTTCTGCATTGGTGCCAAACAAAAAGGGGAAGCAGAACATTCTGCTTCCCCTTTTTCAGCAAGAAATTGCCTATTCTCGAATCTGTCCGTTTCCACGAATCAGATACTTAATCGTTGTCAGTGCCTGCAAGCCCATTGGCCCTCTTGCATGCAATTTTTGGGTCGAAATTCCGATTTCAGCGCCATAGCCGAATTCTCCACCGTCTGTAAAACGAGTGGAAGCATTGACATAAACGGCTGCTGCATCCACTTCCCGCTGGAATTGTTCTGCTGCATCTAAACTTCTGGTCACAATGCACTCGGAATGCTTGGTGCCATATTTTGCAATGTGCGCAATGGCTTCTTCCAAAGAATCCACAACCTTCACTGCAATTTTATAGTCCAAAAATTCGGTGACATACTCCGTTTCCGTTGCCGGTAAAATGGATTCTCCCAGAATTTCCCGTGTCCGGTCACAGCCATAGATGGTAACATCATGTGCAGCCAGTGCCTGCTGAATCCGAGGTAAGACTGCCTGTGCAACTTCCTGATGCACCAGTAAACTTTCAATGGCATTGCAAACAGACGGACGCTGTGCCTTGGCATTCTCCACAATGGCAGCTGCCATCTCATAATCTGCCGCACCATTCAGGCAGCGGTCAATGTAAACATGACAATTGCCCACGCCAGTTTCAATCACCGGAACGGTTGCTTGTTGTACCACGGCACGAATTAAACCGGCGCCGCCTCTTGGAATCAGCACATCCAGGTATCCGCTCAGCCGCATCATATCCGCAGCCGTCTCTCGGGAGGTATCCTCCACCAGCTGAATGACATCCGCCGGCAAACCTGCTTCTGCAATTGCCGTGCGCATCACATGCGTCAGGCAGGTGTTCGAATGAATGGCTTCCTTTCCGCCCCGCAGAATCACTGCATTGCCTGCCTTGAGGCAAAGTGTGGCAGCATCTACGGTTACATTCGGACGGGATTCAAAGATAATTCCAATTACGCCAAGCGGAACACGCGTTTTCAGGATTTGAAGCCCATTCGGACGAATCGTACCGGATTCCACTGCACCAATCGGTTCTTCCGCCTCTACCAGCTGCAAAACAGCAGCAGCCATGCCCTGAATCCGTGCTTCTGTCAGGCGCAGCCGATCCTGTAAAGAGGCGGTCATGTGATTTTCCTGCGCAGCCGCCAAATCTGCTGCATTGGCTTCCAAAATTGCTGGTGTCTGCACAATCAAAGCGTCTGCAATGGCACGCAGTGCCTGATTTTTCTGCATGGGAGAAGCCGTTGCAATTTTTGTTTCAATGGCTTTCGCTTTTTCTCCAAGTTGCTGTGCGTAATTCATGTTCTGCCTCCTATTCCTGTGCAGCTGTTTGCTGCTTGGCTAAAAATTGTGTGCCAATTGGCTGATTGTCAAACAGATCATACAGATGATCTGGATTTCTGCCGTTCATAATAATCATATCAATACCATTTTCATTGGCGATTTCTGCCGCATGAATTTTGGTAATCATTCCACCGCTGCCCAGCTTGCTGCCGGCACCGCCTGCCAGATTCCGAATTTCATCTGTAACAGTATCCACAACCGGAATCAGATGGGCATCCTGATTCTGACGTGGATCTGTATCATACAGTCCATCAATATCCGACAGAATCACCAGCAAATCTGCATGCGCAATGGTTGCAATTGTCGCTGCCAAGCTGTCATTTTCTCCGATTTCCAGTTCCAACTCATCAATGGCAACTGTATCATTTTCATTGACAATCGGAATCACCCCGTGTTCAATAATGGTACGCAGTGCATTCTGCACATTTTGCTTTCGGTCTTCCAGCAGAATATACTTGGTGACCAATACCTGCGCAACAGTTAAATTATATTGTGAAAACAACTTGTCATATAGGTACATCAATTCGCACTGTCCAACTGCTGCGCACGCCTGCTTGAGCGGAATTTCCTTTGGTTTCTGCGTCATGCCAAGCTTTGCCATGCCGAGTCCAACCGAACCGCTGGATACAATAATCAGCTCTCTTCCTTCATTTTGCAGGTCAGCCAGTGCCTTTACCAGCTGCTCCACCCGGCGGATATTCAAACGACCCGTTTTATGGGTCAATGTAGAGGTCCCCAACTTGATGACCACACGTTTTTTTGCTTTTACATCAATCATTTTCTTGCCTCGCTCCCGTTGCTCCCAATCTCCTGTGCACCGATAATCTGCTCCGGAAATAAGTTTTCCAACCGCTGATAGACAAAATCCAGAAATTTTCCCGATTCCGTCATCTGTGCAAGCCGCTGCGGGGAAACAATTTGAAATGCAATGGTTTCCCCACGTTGCAGCCGAATATCCTGCGCCGTAAAGTCAGCCTGGTAACAGTACCAATCATGCAGGCAGCCCGATGCCTGCTGGACAATGGTTCCACGATAATCCAGCTCGGATTCTGCTGCATGCAGACCCGTTTCTTCCTCCAATTCCCGTACGGCACCATGCAGGGAGGTTTCTCCCGCCAATACCGAGCCGCCGGTTACTTCCCATTTTCCGCCAAACGGCTTTTTGGGATGCCGCTTGGTAATTAAAATATTTCCCTGCCGATCAACAGACAGCACATTTACAACAACATGAAATTCTCCCGGCTGCATTGGCATACCTCGCACATGCTTTCGATGCAACGGACAGCGGTTTTGATCGTACAAATCCCATTGTTCCATCATGTTTGTCCGCATTCCTTTCCCAATTTTTCCGGCATGCACACCACGTTCTGCGGCGTTCCCTGCAAATAGCAGCGCAGATTTTCCACGGTAATTTGCAGCAACCGCTGTCTGGTTTCCTGCGGTGCCCATGCCACATGCGGTGTAAATATGCAGTTCTTCACACCACGCAGCGGGCAATCTGCTGCCATTGGCTCCTGCTGCAACACATCCAGACAGGCACCGGCGATCGTTCCCTGCTCCAAAGCCTGTGCCAAATCTGCCTCCCGTATTATGCCACCACGCGCCGTATTGATCAGAAGCGCTGTTGATTTCATACTTGCAAGGGTCTGCCGGTTGATGAGTCCTGCACTTTCCGGATTCAGCGGACAGTGCAGCGTTACAATATCCGACTGCCGAAGCAGCTGTTCCAATGAAACTGTACGGGTTCCATCTGTCACCTTTTCCGGAGAACGGGTATAGGTAAGCACATCCATATCAAAAGCCCGTGCAATCTGTGCAACCTTTCTGCCAATACTGCCGTATCCGACAATCCCAATACATTTTCCAACCAGTTCCTGCATGGGATAGGGAAAATAAGAAAAGACCGGCGCACGCATCCAATTACCAGCCTGCACCGATGCATGATACTGTGCCACACGATTGTACCATTCTAAAATAAAAGCAAACACGTGCTGTGCAACCGCATCGGTTGCGTATACACCGGCATTGCAGACAGTAATGCCATGCCGGGCTGCTGCCTCCAGATCAATATTGTTATAACCGGTGGCAAAAACACCAATATACTGCAAATCCGGACAATGTTCCAGTGTTTCCGCCGTGACCAGCGTTTTGTTACAAAGCAAAACCTGTGCACCGGCAAGCCGCTGTGCCAGCTGTTCTGGCGCTGTCACATCATAATTCTGCACCGTTCCGAATTCTGAAAATGGTGACACGGTTTTGCCGTCCGATTCCATTGTCTGCCAATCTGAACATACCAGCTTCATCGGTTGCTCCTTTAGGATTGTTCCTGTTTCGGTGCTTCTGCGGCTTTCGATCGTGCTTCCTGTTCCTGTTTTTGTTCCTGCTTGCGCTGCTTTTTGTTCTTGATGTTTCCGATAATTGCCAATACAAAGGCGACAACCAGCAGCACCAGTACCAGCAAGCCAACTGCATGAAACAGCGTATCATTGGAACGATCCAAATAAATCAGCAGTGAAGACGGAATGGCAATGGCAAGCAGCAATTCATAGACTTTCCGGGTATGCGCAAACTGAAACAGAAAGAAAATAGCTGCAATGATGCAGAATACAAGGTGGTAACTAAAAGTAAGCGGAAAAGTTGTGGCATCCATATTTGATTTCCTCCGTGAAATGGTTCCTTGCAAGGCATGCAGGGAACACGCTCTAATGTGTATCCTTCTCGTTGTTGCAGAAGCTTCACTTCTGTGCAGTGCTATCTGCGCCTTTTTCGATAACGGGAAGGATAGAACCTGCCTGCACAAGCCTTTACACACATTCTTGTGCAGACAGGTTCTTCCCAGCCTGTTGAAACAGGCCGGCGATCATCCTGTTGATTCTTATTGTAAACGATTCCCATACAAATGTCAAGTCAGGCATTTGCTAGGTTCATTTTTACGGACGAAGGCCCAGTCCACCTTCCAGTGTAATGGTTTCTCCTGTCATGTACTTGAAGTCCGGAGATGCCAGCTGTACGCATACTCTGCCGATTTCCAGTTCCGAATCACCAAAGTGTCCCATCGGCGGTGTCTTCACGTTCTTTTCAAATGCATCCGGATAAGCGTTCTGGAACTGTTCCAGCTGTGCTGTCCAGGCAAGCGGACAAATGATATTGACATTGATGCCATCCTTGCTCCATTCTGTTGCAGCAACTCTTGTCAAGCCACGAATGCCTTCCTTTGCAGCAGCATAGGCACACTGTCCAAAATTGCCGAACAAGCCGGCACCGGAAGCGAAGTTGATTACGCTGCCCTTGGTGGCTGCCAGATGCGGATAGCAAGCCTTCATGTAATAAAATGCAGCATACAAGCCGGAATACATTGCCAGATTAAACTGATCGGTGGTGTGTTCTGCCAGCGGCACACCGGAAGCAGAAGCCTGTGCATTGTTGATCAATACATCAATGCGGCCAAATTGCTCCATAGTCTTTGCAACCACTTTCCCGACAACTACTTCATTGTCGGCGCCAGCATTTACATCGGCCTGCATAATCAGCACCTGTACCCCATAAAGCCGTTCCAATTCTTCCTTCGCAGCTTCCAGCTTCTGCACATTTCGACCGGTAATCACAAGATTAGCGCCTTCCTTGGCATAGGCGGTTGCAATTCCGTACCCAATGGAGCCGCATCTGCCATCACTTAAAACGGCTCTGCCAGCACCTGTGATAATTGCTGTTTTTCCCTTTAAAAAGCTCATAATCCAATTCCTTTCTGTTGCGGTCTGATCCTATGAAGCAGCCTTGTAAACAAGCTGCCAAATTTTACGTACCTTTATTATAGCACAGAAAAACAAGCTTTTCAAGAGTGAACCGGACAGAAAATCATCCAATTCTCTGCAAAAGAGCAGCCCCCTCGGATTGACAAAATCCGGCACATATACTATAATAAGGATTGTCTTTTTACAGAAATTTTGAAATACAGTCAAGCAATCAACCTCACATTGGAAAGGAACAAGATCAAAATGGAACAGTGGGATATCTACGATGAAAACAAACAGCTAACCGGCCGCACGATGAACCGAAACGACTGGAACATGCAGCCTGGTGAGTTTCACCTGACCGTTCTGGGTGTTTTGCAGCGTCCGGACGGTAAATTTTTGATTACCCGCCGCAAGCTGGATAAGGAATGGGCTCCCGGCTGGTGGGAAGTACCAGGCGGCGGCGTGCGGGCTGGTGAAACCTCTGAGCGAGCAGTGCTTCGGGAACTCCAGGAGGAAACCGGCATTGATGCATCTCATGCAGCCGGCGGCTATGCCTTCACCTATCAGCGCATCAATCCAGAAGAAAAGAACAATTATTTTGTAGATATTTACAAGTTCATTCTGGATTTTTCCGAAGAAGATGTTCACGTGCAGGAACGGGAAGTTTCCGGCTTTGCACTGGCAACCTTAAAAGAAATTCAGGCATACGCAAAGGAAGGCATTTTCCTGCACTATGACAGCATCCGTCAAGTATTTGAGCAATAAGGAATCGCCTTTTCTATACCTGCACAGCAGAATACATCCCTGTCGAGACCAGCTCCGCAGTCAGCAAGCCAAACAAACATAAAATAAAAGGGAGAACTTGGAAAATGAATGCTATTTTCATTCGAGCTTATCGGAAAAAAGATGTTCCGGCAATGACAACAATTTGGAATGAAGTAGTACAGGACGGCATTGCTTTTCCGCAGGAAGAATTTCTGACAGAGGAAACAGCTGCTGACTTTTTTGCACAGCAAACCGCCTGCGGCGTAGCAGAAGATCCTGCAACCGGTTCCATCCTGGGGCTACACATTCTGCATCCCAATAACATTGGTCGATGCAGACACATCTGCAACACCAGCTATGCCGTATCGTCACAAAGCAGAGGGCAGCACATTGGAGAAAAACTGGTGCTGAATTCCATTCAGCAGGCAAAAGCACATGGATTCCGCATTTTGCAGCTCAATGCCGTTGTGGCAACCAATACCCACGCACGGCATCTTTATGAACGAATTGGATTTCAGCCGCTTGGCAGTATTCCAAACGGTTTTCGCTTAAAAAGCGGACAGTATGAAACAATCTGTCCCTACTATCTGCCGTTATCGGAATAACCAGAAACCGCCTGTACAGCAATACTGCTGATACAGACGGTTTTTTGATTTAAAATTGTTTTTATTCCCACTCGCTCCTTGAGCCGTAATCTTAACCGGTTTTAGTTAAGTTTTATCGCTCGTGGTATCTCTATTATCTCAGTAGTCTGTCAGATTTGGAGTATCTGATTTTTTGTTGCCATTGTGTTGCCGGTTATTATTAGACATTAGATTGAGCATCATCAATTAGCTTATCAATTCTCCTAATCAATCTATTATAATTGATTATGTATGTGACTTCGTAAGCGTACAACTTTTCTTCTTCCAAAGGTAACACAATTTTGCTCAATAGCTTTTTCACTTCTTGCAGTTCCACTAAGGATAAATCATTGCTATCAATATAACTATTGATGTTATTAACCAAAAGAGTTAGTGAACAAATATTACCGTACCGCTCGGTACCTGCTAACTGTGTGTATTCGTTAGTTTGAGGAAGCGAGTTGTTCCAAGTTGCAATTTGCTTTTGACTTTCAAGTTCAGCATTAATCTTTTGAATAATTTGATAAGTTTCTGCATCTTTTTCTTTTAAGCTCTTTTCAATCTCTAACCGAATATCCTCTTTTGTCTTTTTATTGCTTCGATAACTTATATAAGCTACAATTATTGGTGATAACACCACTAAAACATCTTTTAACGCAGTTAAATAATCGCTCATTCAATTCTCCTTTGTGTACATTAAAATGATAATTTCTCTTCTCTGGAAAAAGCAACAAAATCTATGCATTTAATATCATATACATCGCATATATCGGGTATTTTGGGGGTATCTTTATTTCCATTTCTCTTTTCTTCTGTTACCAACGTACATTGATTTTCTTTTGCGAGTGCTATTACAAAAGGATCGGCAGAGTTCTTTTTCTTTCCACCTTCTACTAATCCTCTATAGTTTTGTAGAATAGTTCTGACTTCACTTTGGATGGCAACATCTGATGGCAAAAAATACTCTTTGCGTGATTTTGCCCATTTTTCCAGTTCATCTCCACCAACTGCGATTTCATCATATACTTCCTGGCTTGATATAATAATGCCGGATGTCATAAGTTCACCGAGTTTATTCCACAGAGAAGGATATATATCAATTGGCTGCCTGCGTTGCAGATTCATAAAAATATTAGAATCAAATACATATTTAGCCATCAAAAGCACCACCTTTCTATTGTGCTAAAATGTTGAATTTTTAAGCCCAATAAGCATTGTGATGCTTCTCTTGGTGTGATTTTTTCGGAATAATAAGCACTAAGGATAGTTTTTGCATATAACTTTCCAACTTGCGTACCTTTATCCATTGCTGGAGGAAGAAACCCTTTCTTTTGCTTAGTTTTGAAGTTTCTGTATTCTTCTGAGTACCTATTCAATGTAGAATAATAAGTGCTTTGATCAATTATCGAGTTGTTCCACAAACGATTGATAACCACTTCTCTGCTAACACCAAAATCCCTGGCTATTGCATAGATATAAGTATCATCTATTCCATATTGTTGAATGCTCAATAAATTAGGATTCGTTAACAAGTATTCATCAGGCACTAAAGCATATCCTGCGATTCTATTACAAAACAACTCCAGTTGATATACACTTTTATTGGTCATATCATTGCATATGCCTGATGTCCGTGTGAAAATATGCACCAACTCATGAAACAGCGTGAACAGCCTTGCACTTTGCTCATCTTTTCTGTTTAAAACAATAATGGGGAAACTATTGTATGCGATAGATAGACCTCTCATTTCACCGGGCGATATTTTTGATGCTTGAAAGATCAGGAAGTCTTTTTCTTCAAGTTTGGATATACAGTAAGAAAGAGCTGCCTCTGCTTTACGGAACTTTTTCTGGATTGCATAATCCAGACCTAAAAATGAACGTATTGCATTGGCGAGTTGTTTTTCATCGGTTTTTATTGAGTAAGAAATCTGCAATGACTTAGGAGTTATCTCACTTTCCTTATAAAGATCAATAATTGTATCACGACGATCTTCAATATCTCTAATTAACCAACGTAATTCTCTTGAAAACTCAGCAATACCATTATTGCCGAATGTTCTATAATCAACTTTGTCAAGTCTTTTAGTCTTTTTGGGTTCATCAGGAAGATATAAATATGCAAATGGAATCCTATAATACTTGGCAAGTTTCTTTGCTTGATTTAATGAAGGCTGTGCATCTCCATTTTCCCACGACTCTATTTTTTCAATAGATACTTTGAGATGAGTTGCTGCCTCCTCAACAGTGATACTGTCAAGCTCTCTTGCCCATTTTAGTACAGATGGTGTAATTAATGCAGGAATACTCTTTGCCATGATAACATCCTCCCCTCTATCTCTATTATAACATAACTAATAGTTTTTTTCAACCCTAATAGAAGCAAAAAGCGGTATCGTTTGTAAACGACACCGCACTCATTTTATTCCTGCCCCGACTTCTTCAAATTACAATCCCTGCAAAGCATCTGCAAGTTCTCCAGAACGGTCTTTCCGCCTGCGTGCCAGGGAGTGATGTGATCGGCATGCATTCTGTCGAGTTCAAAATGTTTCTGACAAATCGGACAGATTCCATTTTGTTTGGCATAAGCAGTAGCTTTCTGACTATCGGTAAATGCTCTGATGCTGAGAACTTTTTCTTTTCCGCTTAAAAGATACTCATAAATCCCTTTTTTAGAGGTTACATCATCATCTGCCATAAGTTCGGTTATTCTTTTCTCTAACATATCTGGGTTATAGGAATTATTTCCAAACACATTATAAAACAATCCCCATTCAAGCCCTTTCATTTCCTTTCGATATTTCGGGAAGAGTGTGTTCACCCATGAAATAACGTTCTGGAAATAAAGCCATAATGCAGTGCCGTCTGAATCATGCTGATGTTCTGACATATATTCTTCAATGCTCTTATTTTCTTTTGAAGCGATCCACTTGATTGCCTTTTCAAGATAATCCTGACGGATCATTTCACCGCTGAGATATTTACTTCCGATCTTATATGCAGGACAACCATTCTTGGAAAAATATTTTTTGACATCTGTTAGCCATGGACCGGTATAAATCGCATTTCTCAGTTCCTGATCAGCAAGTTTTACACCTGCAATATTTATCGTCTTGAACCACTCCAGCTTTTCAAGATCATTTCCTTTGCATATGTAGATCATAAGCTTGTAATCCAGAATACGTTCTCTTTCAGTATTGGTGAGGTTATGAAAAGTTTTGTTATTGATTGAAAAATCTCCGCTGCAATACTGACAAATGCTGATCGTTCTTTGCTGTCCGTCAAGCAGTTCATAGTTTCCATTATCATCTTCGCACCAATACATCACATTCAAAGGAAAGCCTTTTGTCACAGTATCAACGACGGCATTGCGTTCTTTTTCCTTATAAACAAACTCTCGCTGAAAGGCTGGTCTGACGTTAAGTTTTCCACCAAATGCAATAACTCCGTTATCTGCACTATCTTTGTACCCATCGAATATTTCTCTGATCGTATGTTCTTCAAGTCTGATTTCCATTATTTTTCCTTCTTTCTAATCAAAATTCTTGCATAGCGAGGCTTACCATTAATCGCCACTCTTCCACCAACAAGGAACTCTTTTGGAACCGTATATCTGTCAAGACCGATAATTTCAAATTGTTCTGGATTGTATTTGTCAAGAAATGTAATAGGCACTCCCATTATCCCATAATAATCACATGGAATCTCTGAAACTTTGCTTACTTCAATCGCATTATAATTATCATAAGAAGGATATTCCTCTTCTGAATAGCTTTTATAAAGGATTAAATCCTCATGTCTTTTGCTGTGGTCAAGATTTGTATACCAACAAATATTTCCAAAACTTCTCCATTTTTGCCCACTCTCATCAACCCAAAACCGTGTTTCTCTCGCTTCATATGACTCCGGAACTGTAAATGCCATATCTCCGCACTTAAAGCCTAACCACAACCTATTTTCTTTGATTAGTGGGAAAACCTCCTTATATGTAATTGCGTTCTGATTTCCAATAATAATAAATTTTTTATCATACTCCATAAGCTGTGCAACGTATTCTCTGAAAAGGGAAAATGGGGGATTTGTCACAACAATATCAGCTTCTTTCAAATATTCAATACATTCAGCAGAACGAAAATCGCCGTCCCCCTTTAATATTTTCGGCTTATTCTTCTTTAAAATCAACTCAAAATCAGTCAGATCAACCGCACCATCGCCATTTTCATCTGTAACTTCAGATATTTCAATGACATATGGTTTCTTTCCACTGTAAGCAACGGAAACTACTTCTTCCTTACCAAAAAATGTAAGCTGCGTATACATCACGGGAGAAGTCGTATAACAAGTTGCAATAAGCTTTTTCAATCCGAGAGCATTAAAATTCATTGCAAAATACTTCACGAAATTGCTCTCATAAGGATCATCACAATTGCAGAAAACAATCTTATCCTTGAAATGTTCCTTATAATGCCTTAATTCGTTCTCTATATCGACTAACTGAGTATAAAATTCATCTTTCTTTGCATTTTTCGCAGCAGAAAGATTTTCATTTTTGTTTGCCATTTTACTATGCCTTTCGATTTGATTATATATCATGTTTTTCATTTCAAACTTGATTATATATCAAGTAGTATACCATAAAATTGCATATTTATCAAGTAGTTTGGGGTATAATTTGAGTATACTACAAATTCTTGAGGTGCAAAATGGATGAAGTGTACGATTTCGGAGTAATTCTTCAAAAGTTACGAAAAGAAAAGGGGTTTACACAAGAGCAGCTTGCCCGTCTGATTCATAAAGAAAGTTCAATCATAAGCCGATATGAAAAAGGGTTGCAAAATCCAACCTTTGAAACGGTAAAAGAATTCGCCGCTATTTTTAACGTTTCAATGGATTATCTTGCAGGAATGGAAAAGCATTCAAATATTTCCACTTTTGGTATGAACCCAGAACAGATTGCTATTACTAAAAATCTTATTGAAGCTTTCAGAAAGAAGAACATATCAACGTTTCAAAAAATGAGTGCTGAGCATTATCAGATTATAGGAAAGATTGCGGTAGAGTTATCAAAATAAAGCCGAAGAACTCGTATAGGATTCTTCGGCTTGTTTGCTTTTATCTTGAATTATATGTTTATTTATGGTATAATAAACATAAAAACGGAGGGATTTCATGAATAGTCCTAATATTGAAGAAAAGTTGAAAGTGTTCATAAGCTCTGCAATGGATGATGAAGTACATACAGATTCAAAAGAAACATTTAAGTGGCTTGATTTTAGAGAAACAGTACAAAATGAACTTAATAAATGTCCTTATATTCAAGCTTTTACCATTGAGAATCGAACAAGTACCATGAGATCCAGTGATTTTATGGTAGCCAATGTTGATTCGTCAGATATTGTTGTTCTGTTGATTAAAAATGAATTTAGGAAAGGAACTGAAGTTGAATATACTCGTTGTCGAGAAACTAATAAGCCAATGTTAGTTTTTTTCTTTGGAGACGATACTGCAAAAGATGAGGTCATAAGCTTGCGTAAGGATCTAGAAAAGAGAGATTATTGCACGTATCGTAAAATGAATGATTTTACAAATGCAGAAAAGATTATAACTAACGCAGTAATCCAGGATGTCATTTTTTATTATCATTATAATCATCATTATACACCATTTTTGCAACCTATAGATATAGATGGTACTCCAATTGAAACTGAATCCGACTACGATTCATATATACCGACTAAAACTGTTTTGTCTCAGTTTAAGACAAGCTATAAATCTATATACAGCTATATTGGAATGTCAAACTTATCGCAAAAACAATCCGATATTCCTTTGTCTAATTTGCACACTGTAGGTGAACAAGCAATAAAATGGGTGCTTAACGGTGAGAGATTTTTATCATCTGATGTCAAATCAAAACTTGTAAGTTAAGTTGCTACAATCTACCCTAATGTAGAATGGTATTCAAAACGTCTGGATGCAATCGATTTCTTTATTCAAGGCGATATAGTTAAAGCTTATTATTCAGAGAAAGAAGCACTCAAGTTAGCCGAAGAAACCAAGGCTGCAGCTTGGATTGTAACAAATATTCTAATAGATTTACGTAATCTTCAAATGCTGTGTCCAAAGAATAAAATTGGACTGGAAGATGAGATTTACCAAAATAGACTTAATTCACTTAATACTATTGTTCACGTTCCTGTGCTTGACCGATATTTGGAAGACACATATGAAGCACTTTTAAACGAAGAAATAAAACGAAATACAGCTTCTTTTGGAACAACCTTTTTTGGAAGTAATCTTGATAATATCATTTCTGGTGTAGAAAACTATCTTTTCTCATCTCTCTTATACGGTTCATATACACATTTGGCTATTACTCGGAAGATATTTGCAACTATTTTCTATCGTACTGGCAAATTATATAATAGCCCCGAACTCCTATATACTGCAATAAAAATGTATCTTTTTGACGGGAAATATAAAGATTTTATACGCCTTAGCAATCTTGAATGGAATAATATCAGTAATATTTTTATTTTGAATGCTGATGGATTATGGCATCAAGCACATAATTTACAAGAAAGATCAAAAGAGGCTGTCTGCATAGGCGTATTATATAGAATAGGCCTTTATCTCAGTGATAATTCGTTTACAGAAGCAGAACGTTACTTGTTAGAATTATCTGAGCATCTACCATGGAATATTTCAGATAATTATACGGATTGCATTATAAATAATTGTGAACGTCTAAGCGACGAGAATGTTGTAAAGATTCTTATTACTATTATAGGTAAGGATAAATACGCAACAGCAAATCACATAACTCATCTAATAAGTTATCTTGATCTAGAATCTGTATCAAACAAAACATTAAAATTACTTTGCGAAGTCTTGAAGGAAAAACTGCCTGACATGGTGAGTAGAAATGGTGATCCACAATGTATAGCTGCATTAGTAAATGGTAATCCTGATGTCTTTTCTGAATTGGAAACACTACCTAATAATGGACTTTCTGGAGAACAAGCGCTGATTTATGCTCTCAACACAAATAAAGGCGATTGGTATGCTGTGTTACAATCGGAAATAGAGTGCCAGACAGCAATTTGAGGCCAATAATCAAAAAGGTATTTATCACGAATTTGGTGTAAATCCATACTACATAGTATCATGTGTGTTTGAAAATAATCCTTCATACGATATCATTAAATGCGTAACAGAAGAATTTTTCCCATTGTGTATAGATGTGCTTAATAGTAACTGTTCTTTTGATACAAAAGATCAATGTGCAGAATGTTTATGTACCGCTCTTGGTTACTATCATAAAAACGGCATTGATATTCCTTCTGCATTGATTGGTTGCATTCAAAACGTCTCCTTAGAAGATTCATCTGACTTCATAATGACACATAGAAGTAACGAAGGTTTATGGTGTAGACTTATTATACTGAAAATACTTGTCGGAGTTCTGGAAAAACAAGTTTTGATTCAATGGTGTTTCTCATATAATAAAAAAGATGCCAAAGAACGACGTGCCTTAGTACAATGCCTAAAGACATATCTTCAATATTCGGTCAATGTTAGTTCAGATGTAGATGCTCTAATCACCTCTATTATATTCCAATGCTCTGAAGATCAAGATGTATATATCAGAACAATAGCTTGCGAATGCTTATGGTATATGCTTGATTCACAATATGCAGAACAAGCAGAAGAAAAAATTGATGAAATGTCAATAGATCCTGCTCCAGTTATACGAAGCAGATTATTATACATTTTTAAGGAAAGCAATTCTGCACATAAAGCACTGGTAAATAAGATCACACTTAGGTTGGTAAATGATGCGAATTATATTATAAGAAAACAGGCAAAAAATATTCTTGAAGGAATTCTTGAAATGTAAATATTTTGCCCTTGTTTTCTTAACGGAAAGCAAGGGCTTTTGGTTCTATATCGTCAAATCACACATACACTATAGCTGCATAAATAGGCTCTCTCGCACACAGCCGAAACATATTCTCTAATCCGTCTGCCTTACTGAAATCACCTACCGCTACTGCTTCAAGGTACTCCTTGTCTGTTGTCTTCCACTTCTCAACCTGTCGCTCCAGTGCTTCTGTTACGGAATGGTCTAGCTTTGTTAAGTAACATAGTATTGTACCATTATTGATGAGTTCTTTCAGCCTATCAAGGTGATACTCTGTTGAATAATGCAGATGATATCGGATATGTTCAGAACTGAACTGCTTTTCCATTTCAGTTTGTGATTTTGCATCAAAATGCTTTACAATACAATCGTCAGTATCAAGTACCCAAACAGGCACATTTTTCTTCTTTTTGGAGCTAAAAGCTCTTTCTTTACTTCTAATAATCATAATAAATCTTCACCTATTCAATTTCAGAACTTCTCATTTTCTTTGTTTGCTGCTGATAAACCAGAGTCTGTTCCTGCTGCGTTTTATTGTCTTGAACAACTGTTTTTGCTTTGTTGACAAGTTCAGGCTGAGTATGTTCCACCAAACTTAAAACGTCAAACATAAATTCATTCGATTTAACAAGAGATTGATTTTCTTTGCTGAGTTTTCTGTTTCTGTTGTACAAGTCATTATTCTTTTGACGAAACTCATCATTTTCATTCTTGCATCTGCTAAAATTTTCACGCAAATCGAAAATAGTTGTGCTATACTTCTGAACAAGGCTGACTGCTACTTTTACGATTTTATACAGTTTCTTTATCAGATTTGCAATTGCGTCTTTATTTCTTATAATTGAAAATCCGTTTTTCAAATACTCATCAAGCTCATCACTTATATCAGAAAAATCTTTTTCAAGCTTTTCTTCTCGGTCAATATCAGGCAGAAAATTCAGAATGTCATGAACTTTTTTCTGTTTCTTTTCTAAATCATCTTTGGCGAAATCAATTTTCTTCTTAACTTCAGCAAGCTGAGTCTCACTTTCGGAAATTTGTTGTGCTTTTTCGTGAATTTTATCATCAAAAGCGTCTAGTGTTTCATTTGCTGATGCAATCATCTGTTTTTTCTGATTAAGAGAAGCTTCTGCTTTTTCTATTTCTTCCTGACGTTTTTTCAGCTTGAAATTTTTTACCGATAAGTGATTCCTGTCAATATCTTTGTGCTCCCACTCTATTCCAAGGTCCTTCATAATATCTGCAATTACTTGCTTTTCGCTGTCAATCCACAGCTTTGAACATGTATTGAATTTTCCCTCACTTTTGAACCCTTGCTGCTCCAGTGCCTTTGTAAGCGAAACTCTTGTAGAGAGACCCCGTTTTTGCTCTGTTGCAAAAGGGACAAAATCAATGTGAATATGAGGTGTTGCTTCATCAAGGTGTATTACTGCATTGAACATTCTCAAATGAGGATTACGTTTCTGAAAGTTTTCTGCATACCTTTTCAAGGCTTCTGCTGCTTTTTCTGCAAGATCTGAACCGCAGGGCGTATCATCCATATTTCCGATTTGGAATATAACTTCATGAAAATCTTTTTCCTGTCGGCTGTGCCTAATGTGTTCATAGTAATCCTTAATCATTCTGTCTTTTCGTTTCTGTTTTGCGTTATATTCATTAAGGGCATTATCAAACATTTCATGGTATACTTTTTTGATATCCTCATTTATAATGTTAATGTTGTCTTTGATTTTCTGTTTGTCTACATTTTCTGCAATAAATTTACGGTTGTTGTGGTAAAGGTTTCCCTTACCAATCATACCGCTGATACTTCTTTTCTCTATATAAAACACTCCTTTTTGAATGGGATTTGCTAACGCCTTTGTTACTTTCTGCGAAAGTAACGCAAAGACACTTTTGACATCCGTTGCACTACTATCAAAAGCGTCATTGCGCTCTGCCGAGGGCTGATGTCTACAAGGAGGCGTGACGATAGTGACGGTGGTGACGATATTTTAGGGTGTACACGTTTCATCGACACATTGTCACGTATCGACACGTTGAATTAGTATCGGATGATTTTTGTCATAAGAAAGATATATCATTCTGCCGTTATGAGTTCGCTTAGTTATATACTGGACGTAGTACTCGTTATACAGTCTGCTGCTTGTAACATTCAACTTCTTTGTAAGGGCATTTGCCTGAATTTCAAAATCGAGCACAAGCTTTTCAAGAAGCTCTGTTGCAGTACCTTCCCACATTGGATTATTTTCATTAACAAACTTGCTAATAGCTTCAAGTAATGGTTCAGGTGGTTCTTTCCAAAGTTCAGTTTCAGCTTTCTCAAGCTCCCATAAGAGTTTCTCTGTGTTTCTGGTTAATGTCAGCTTCTGGTCTTGCTGATCTCTGCCTGATACCTCAAGGATAGCTGACTTTGATGTTCGTTTTTCCTTGTAAAGAAGAAATGCTCCATCTGCTGCACCGAGCAATCCATTTGTACCTGAAATCATATCAAACTTATCGTTAGACTGCTGTTTACGAGTGTGATGTACCAATAAAAGACAGAATCCGTATTCGTCTGCAATTTTTTTCAACTTTGTTATGACTTCATAATCATTGGCATAGCTGTAAGCTTCATTCTCAACTTCACGGACCTTTTGAAGAGTATCAATAATAATAAGCTTTGTATCAGGATATTTTTTCAGAAAATCCGTGATTTGTTCTTCAAGTCCGCTGTTAAGTTGTTCTGCTGATGTTGCAAAATAAAGATTGTCTGTTCCTTCTGTCCCAAACATTCTGTAAAGACGTTCTTGTAAGCGTGAATAATCATCTTCAAGTGCAAGATACAAAACTGTCCCCTGTCTTACTGCATAATGCCAAAGTGGAATCCCCGTGCTTACATGATAAGCAAGCTGTGCCATAAAAAAACTCTTGCCAAGTTTAGGTGCTCCTACAAAAAGATATGTTCCTGAGTAAAGAAGATTATCGATAACAGGTGGATTCTTCTTGTAAACGCAATTGTAAAGTTCATTCATCGACATCGTAGAAAGCAAAGATTTATTTTCTGCTGATGCCTTGCAATCTGTGCTGTTTTCTGTTATAATGTTATTGGATTTATTATTTTGTGACTGTTCAGAACCTACGCCAATAGGTTCACTTTGAACAGTCATTTCTTTTTCTGTGAGGGTGAGAATCTCGCTGTTCATGACGGATTTCTCTAAGGTATGCAGATGCTGTAAATATTCATTCCAGTCCTTCTTATTTTCGGGTGGAATAATGATTTTACAGTTATATCCCAAAAGAGAATACTGCTTCACATATTTTTCAGCATTCTTCATTCCAACTGTATCATTATCAAGAGCAAAAACAAGCTTCTTTATATGTGTATTTCTTTCAAGATAACCCTCTAAAGCTATTTTTGAGTTTGCCCCTGATAAACTAAGCCTATTTACGCTGTTAAAAGCAAAGAAGTTTTCTTTTCTGCCGTCTGATTTTGCCTGTAGCCTCTCTTTTATCAGATAAAGAGAGCAATGGGACAACAAATCAATTGGAGCTTCAAATACATACAGTGCATCACTATCTCTATTGTTTATGTGAAAACTGTATTTCTTGTCACTGCCTGTAATATTTTTAGGCCTGTTAGGCGAATTTGTTTCTGTTGTATGTGATTCTGCAAATCGTACTTCACTATTTTCATCATATCCGAGAAAAATCACATCATTATAAACGCTCTGGTAAATTAGTTTGTTTGAAAGAGTATAATTGAGTATATCTTTATCAATACATCTGTTTTTGAAAAGATAACTCCATGCTATGTCGATTGAATCAGCACACAATGGAAGCAAGATTTTCTTTTCTATATTTTTAGGAACAGTTTCTTTTGCTTTTTCACAGTGCTTTTCACCAAGGAGTAATCTGACACTTTCTGTAAATGTCATGTTCCTTGTCTTTTGAAGCCAGTCAATTGCATTGTGTCCATTCAAGCCTTTTGAATTCCAGAAAAAAGTTTTTTCATCATTCAGGATTCTGAGACTATCATGTTCCTTTGCGGTGTAGAAATTGCCGACTTTTTGAATTGTCCAGCCTTCATTGGAACGAATAAAATCAACAAGACTGATTTTTCTTGCTCTCTGCACCTGTTCGTCACTAAAATGCATTCAAATTATTCTCCTTTCATTCCGTTCAAAGTTATTGTAATAAGCTGAATTAATGTAATCAACTCATCACTGACTTCAGAACTGATATTTATTCTTTTAAGCTCTGATAAAACAACTGAAAGCTGATTTTTTAAGGCCTTATAAACTCTTGGATTCCCTTGTACAACAACGTCAAGATTTAACAAGCGTTTCACAATATAGTCCTGTTTTGTGAGTCCTGAAAGTGCAACAGCCGAATTTATCAGTTTATCTTCTTCAGGCGATACTCTAAATCCAATTGTTTTAGAACGAAATCGCCCCTTGCTATCAAGATTTTTTGCCGACATTTTATTCATCCTCCTCATCTTTACGCAAAGCATTGAGCTTATCAGCCATTTCAGATTGCGTACTTGGAAAGAGGTGAGCATATCTATAAGTAATATCAATGCTTTCATGTCCCACTCTGTCAGCGATTGCAACTGCTGAAAATCCCATTTCAATTAAAAGTGAAATATGAGAATGTCTAAGGTCATGAATTCGGATTCGTTTTACACCAGATTCTTTTGCACCTCCGTCCATTTCATGATGAAGATAGCTCTTGGTAATTTCAAATATTCTATCATTCTTACCTATTCCATAAAGCTGACGGATATAGTCCTGCATCTCATCTGAGAGAAAGTCAGGCATCTTAATCACCCTGTTACCTTTTGCAGTTTTGGGATCTGTGATAATATCCTGTCCCTTGATACGCTGATAGGACTTCGTGATAGAAACAGTCTGCTTCTCAAAGTCGAAATCGGCAGGCGTGAGAGCGAGGAGCTCCCCCTCACGGATACCGCACCAATACAGCATTTCAAAGGCATAGAATGAAACAGGCTTGTCCATCATGACCTCTGCAAACTGCTTGTATTCCTCCTGCGTCCAAAAGAGCATCTCACGGTTCTTAGCCTTTCCCATATTGCCTGCCTTGGCTGCAGGATTGCTCGGAAGTCCGTAAAACTTGACCGCATAATTGAACACAGCACTGAGCTGATTGTGGAGCGTTTTCAGATACACAGGTGAGTAGGGCTTGCCTGTCTTGGTCGAACCTTCGAGCATTTCATTCTGCCACGCTATCACATCTTTGGGCTGAATGTCGCACATCTTTCTTTTCCCGAAGAACGGGATCAGCTTTGTGCGAAGAATATGCTCCTTGGTGTGCCATGTGTTCTCTTTCAGACGCTTCTTCATATCATCGAAATAGATGTCCGAAAAGCTCTCAAAGGTCATATTAAGGCTCGATTCTGTCTTGTTCATCTGCTCACGCTCCCACGCCTGAGCTTCCTTCTTTGTGGAGAAGCCACGCTTCTGTGTCTGTTTGCGTTCTCCACGGCTGTCGGTGTAGCGGTAGATCACACGCCACTTGCTGCCGTCCTTATAGACTGACATCGTATCACTTCCTTTCGCTGTCCTCGGCAGAACCGCCGTAGCAAGTCCTTTCGAGGAAGTATTGTCTGTTCACTCTGCCTGAGATCGTGATATATCCCTTGGATTCAAGCTCCTTGTTGAGCTTCTGTACTATCTTATAAGCATAGGACTTAGATACATCAAGCTCCCTGGCAACATCTTCTACTCTCATAAAATTTTTATCTGTCATTAAGAGTATCTCCTTTCTCTAACTTAACTCTAAATCGTTAAGTTCTGATTTTATTATACTAAACATATATCGTTATGTCAAGTATAAAATCACTAAACATTTTTATTTCTACTATCTTGACAAACACTAAGCATATATGTTATAATTAATTTGTGAAATATGGCGGCGCAAATCGTCAGCCGATTGAAAATGGAGGGCAACATCATGGCAATAGGTGAAAGAATCAGGTTTATCAGAAACCTCAGAGGTATGACACAGAAGTTCTTAGGCTTGCAGG